>Ga0209671_1000134_pt1 | contig 36116 bp, 17 predicted proteins | sample WorMetHERISLAND2_2_FD_187401 | JGI IMG/M metagenome (GOLD analysis project Ga0209671, IMG submission 187401) | Marine gutless worms symbiont microbial communities from Max Planck institute for Marine Microbiology, Germany - Olavius geniculatus... | ecosystem: Host-associated > Annelida >...
ATATTGGTTTCCAGCCATGCTTTTAGTGCCAAACCAGTCACTGGCTGCCATACGCAATAAATGGCATATTATCATGGCCTTACAATTTAGAAATCATCAAATCACCCAAAATTACTATTCATTTTCGGCAGTTACTGGGCATAAAAAAATCGATTTTTGGGCTCCCTCAAAATCCCCTCGATATATTCGCCCAAAATTCAGTCACTGACCAGCAATTGATGCCCCCTACAAGTGGCCAAAATTCGGTGCACTTACCGTCGATAGCTTTTCGGCTAGACAAAAAAAGTGGGTTCAGCGAATGCCAGGTATAAACATGCAAATTTTCCTCAAGTCGGAGTACGATGGCACTCCTCTCACATCTAAAACCAAATCCAAATTTATGAGAAATTTTATCAGAAATAAATAAAGCTGTTTGGACAAACTGTTAAACTGTTAAAGTCTGGCCCTTTGCTGCATGGTGACTGTCTGTCTGTCCGTCTGCAACAGATGTAATGTGGCTAACTGGTAAAATTTACCAAATAAATTAAGTACACGATTAATTAACCTTGTTAATAATAACATAGTCATGCAAAATCTGGCAGTATCTCAGAAACAAGGGCCCAGGTTGATACAGATGACTACATATGACTAAATATGCCCTTCCAGATAAAATAAAAATCATCGACCTTGGATAACCTTAAAGGGTCATTACGCTAGTGATTTTCAACCGAGGTTCTGCGGAACCCAAGGGTTCTGCGAGCATCTACCTAGGGTTACACAGATGGCCAGTAAAAATAACTTAGCAAGCAAAGTCACGCCAGACAAAATCATAGAAAATCACCACCGAACGAAAGCTTCTGTGCATCTATTTTTGCATAGATCTATTGTGCTGAATCATTTTTGTTCTTAATAATTTTGGCATGTTTGCATTGTAGGCCTAAATTATAACGTAGGCCCCCTATAGACCTGTGCATGGCATTACTCAAATCCGAGGATTAGTGCGTTATCGGAAATGATTAGAGTTAAGATTACGAAATCATTTGACGATTTACTTAGTTAATTCTATTCTTTGCTAAGAAAAATAAAAAATGCGTATCTGAGGGCGTCCACATGATAAATTTTCTGCGTTGGTGGCAGGGGCTAAGCGGCTGTCGACGATCGCCTCGCCGCCGTGTAAGGTCAAATACTCGTCCAATAACTTATTGCTGCCTACTAATGGCTAAATGACATAGCTCTTCATGGAAAACCCATCCCAGAGCTACAGAGCGGCCAAATTTCATTTTATAAATTGATCATCTTTGCCTGCTTAGTTGTCCCTACGGCGGCTGTGCCCTGCTAGGGAAATGAGTCTGTAGCTTCTACCTCGCGTACGTCGCTGGATGCGAGGATCAATGCATGGGGTTCCGTGAGTGACCTTCATGTTTGTTCAGGGTTCCGCTGCAACAATAAAGTTGAAAAACAGTGCTGCATTACGCACTATGCTATGCCAATCGTGTGGCTAAACGATAAGTCGTAGGGGTCGGCGATGGTACCATTGGATGAAAATTAAGCGATGAAATTTTTACACTACAGAACTGCTCAATAGTGCAGACAATGACAGTAGGTTGTTACTTAAAATACGCTTACAATGTTACTTTAGTACAGTACGCGTATTATCGTCTTTAAATATAATTACTGCGCTGAAACAACAGTAGTCAATGTAAACGTAAACACTGAACACCTGGGCGTACATGCCCACTCAAATTAAAAGTAGTGAAGAAATTAGTAAACGTTTTAAAAATCCGATGCCGATTACATTCGTATGCGCCGAGTCTGTCTGAGTACTTATTTAAAAACAAAACAAAAAATAACATATTGAAAAAGTTGTCTGTTATGAATGACATTTGCTGTTTAAGTCGACTGAAGAGAGATGAAAAATAAAAACAACAACCAAAAATTCGAATATTAATTTTTAAATATTGTAAATATCGTCACCTCACTAGTCCCACTGTGGCGAATTTTTGATTCATATCTATGGCGATGCATTGTCTCTATGTAAACAATTTACATTGACGATTGTCTTTCTTGTGCAGCTTTGTTGAAGTTTATAGTTTTCAGTTTGCGATAACTTTGGCTATGGACAGTGGAAAAAATTGTTGGCAAGTCGGCGATGTTGTGATGACGTCACAACCATTTGTTTACGCTCTTATGGGTTCTGAGCGAAGCAGTCGATGTGAAAACTGCTTCTACAAGTGAGCATTTTGAGGGTCGATTGAATCCGCGGAGCTGAGCTGATCGGCTGGTCTAATTGCTGAACTATGAATAGCTGATAATTATGTCAATTAATTTGACATATAATTTTGGGGTATGACTGAAAACCGCAGAACACCGCAGGACACTAACCCATTCATGCCTAGCGTCCCAAAAATGGGACACCTAGGTTGATGGCAAACTATAAAATAACTAAGGCACTAATAGGTTATGCAATTATCAGTGCATATGCAGCGTTGAGTACGCTATCTACTACAATTAATTTGCTTTGTGCTGTGGGTTACTGGGTAATACTGGACAAAAATCGTTGCAAAAACCAGACAGATTGCCTTTTTCTTGCCTAGTAGGTGTGCTATGGCAAGTATTATACAATGAAGCAAAACTGCTTTTTCGTGGCCACTGTCGCCTCCACGCACGCCGGTGCATTATCGGGGCTTTGGTGCCGTAGGCATTTTTAGACCGTTATGGTCTGGGCCTGACCTAGCCTAGTTCTAAGCTGTCCATATACAATATAGCTCTAGGCTAATATTTAGGACGAAGTTATTTGTCTAGGCCTGACCAAGCCCACCACTTTCCTGAGGCTCCGGTCCTCCGGCCACGAAAGAGCATGTAGTCACATACACGAGACATCCCTCCTGCTGCGAGCCATGACTGTATTATAGTGGTTTTTTGCTATATACGTACACTAGAGGTCAGTCTTCAAAATAGTGGTGTCGCATTATTTTATCTGTTCAATCCATTCATGCCTAGCTTCCCCAAAAATGGGACACCTAGTTTGATGGCAAACTATAAAATAATTCAGGCACTAATGGGTTAAATAACCACTAGTAAGTGCTAAAACAGTAAAACTATAGGTTTTCTTTCATTTTTTCGAGTATTATATAGCCACATTATAGCGGTTATGTGGCAATACTAATATTTCAGGATGTACAACAAAACCGCAGGACACATGCCGGTAAGTGTATTGATTGTAAGCTTAGCCAATAGCCATTACAGAATTTGAGAACTGGAGTTGCGTGAATGGATGTGCAAACACTGACAGAATGAGTGATGTACATTGTAAATTTAAGCATCTTGGCGCATGTCTGATGTACGGCGTACGCACCCTTGGTGTCCCGGTACGTATGTGGCCTGCATCTTAGCATCGGCGTGCGGCATTTTGTCCCTGTTTCTAGGCATCTGGTGGTGTGCTGATTTTGTCAGTTTTGCATTGTCTAGCGGCAGTTATTTAAATTTACTGAACTACAGAAACGTCAAGTCTTGATTTCACGTCTAAAGAATCTTTTTGCAGTTATCATTTATGTGTCCTGCAGTCTTTCTATGGAGCCCTCGGTGTCCTGTGGTTTTCAGGCATACTGTAATTTTGCACACATTCACAGCTCGTCAACGCTGATCCATTGCAGGCCTTGTTGATGGATCTGTTAACTTAACTGATCTGCTGTCATCTGCGTCAGTCACATTTATCACTAGCTGATCTGGTATGGCTGATCTTTCAGTCATGCTGGTTAAAATATCACTCATCCATTTTTGATTGATTCAGAAATAGCGAATTTTTTTCCTACAGTTTTTGACTGAAATGTGGTCAGGTAACATGAAAGGCAATGGCCTGAGAAAGTAGATCAGCTGATCAGCTCAGCTCATCTGATTCAATCGACCAGAAATGTGCTGATTCTGGAATTTTGGATCTACATCGGCAAAACTAAGCCACCAGGCGTCTGCATCCTCACTGCCAGCAACAGTGCAAAAAACTGAAATGTTGTGGACATACTGACAGCATAGCAACGGCATTGTAGTCGTGTCATTTGCCTCACAAGACCAATTGACTACTGTATTTAACGAAAACAGTGTGTTGGTCTATTCTGTAGCATGCTGTTGAAAGATATCTTATGTTTTCTTTTTGACTACTTTCTAATGTGTATGCTATGTGTGTCTGCTTACTTAGGCTGCATTTTTTAATGGAGCATTTGCATTTGCATTTGCAGAATGCTTTCAGATGCACGTGATTTCATTACAGAGTCAACTTGTAAAAACTTGTAGGGTGGCATGTGAAACAATGTTTGTATGTCTGAGTGATTGCAGTTTAAATCATGTAAATTATATTAGGTGCATTAAATACTTGGTAGCAGTCAGTGTAATGGTTGTTTGTACCTGTTGCTGGCTAACTGATGTGTGTTGTAAAACCTGTCATGTTACATGTTATGTGTTTGTTAGAAATGATTATCTGTTTCGCTGTAAAGCATGTGCCACATCGAAGTATTGCAGCCGAGGTTGTCAGGTGTGCTTGGCTTTTTTAAGTGAACTGGTAAATGTATTGTAATTATTAAACCAACTGTAAATTATTACTGAATTTACACAGAACAAGATAATGTTCATATGAACACGGAGTCTGTTCGATGCATTTCGATAGTTTACAGTATATGTCCGTAAATGGTTCATTGTCACCATGCGTCTATCTGGCATCGTTACACAGATTTGGCATCCCAGAGATAATGGGGTCACGACCTTGACCTTTTGGGATCACGTGACGTCATCGGTCACGTGACCATTTGACTCCTGGTGGTTGACTTCTTATGGGTGGTCCATAGTGACCATGCATCTATCTTGCACCGTTATGGAGATATGGCACTTCACATATTGGACGCACGAACATGGACACGGAAATAAAGATTCAAGAAAGGAAAGAGAAAGAGGAAGGGAAGGGAAAGGGAAAGTGGATTAACACTGTTAACAACTTAACACAGACTTGGATGTTCACTGACTGGGTGACGTGTCTTGAAGTTTATCTTATTCCCTCTATTTTACATTTTTAGTTTGTAAACTGTTGTCTTGGATGTATGTATGATATCATAATACAACGAAAGCTATCGGCTTATAATATTTTTGCTAACGGTGGGACATAATGTTGTTAGTTTTGTCAGAGGTTTTGCTTTCCAGATGCTTCCAGATATTTAGCATTTAGAATTTTATAGACAATTAGACTGAATGACAGGCGCCACTGGCATGGAGACCCATTTTGGCCAACTTAGTCAGTCAGATGATTGCTGCTATTGAAAGGCAGCTGAATAAAAAATATCTGATTTAATTTGTATTTATCGGTCGTAGTTCAAGTTTAAGAAAAGATGTATTTACCATCCCAGTTGAAGATGTGTTTGGTTTTTATTGGATTCAGTTGAAGATGTGTTTGGTTTTAATTGGATTCTTAATGTCCTGTGTATTAGAAGAAATCCTGGAAGTGTCACAAAGTGGAATGTGAAGGTTTTCAACGTATTGCACCTCGTATTCCAAAGGATGCCGTTGTTCTTATGTTGAGGTTGATACTTCGATTCAATGTAAGATTTCTGTATGATTGGTCTTTACTTCAGCAACAAGTTGATCTGTTTTTTATTATAAACATTTTAAATTTACTTAGGAATCAGTTGCATTATTAATTGCACGGTAATGTGAATTTTTTTTATTTGCTAATTTTTGCTTATGAACATTATTTTCCATTGCTTAATCACTCGTTATTTTCTGTTGCAAATAGGACTGCTGAGTTTAACTGCGAGCTGGTGTTTCAAGACATTAGCTGCTGTGTAATTTGTGACTGGTGCAGAGTGGTGACAGTGTAAGAGTATATGAGGAAGTATTTGGCGTCAAACGACAATTTGCTGATTTTATATCACGTGAGTTCATTTATTGCTGTATTTATATTGTGTGTATTTTTGTTTCAAGTGGGGGTTTCCCAGGCAGTCCTTTTGTTAGGTTCCAATCTACATGTTTCATCAACACTTGGGTATTTTGTCTGGGGTTTTCCTACTGCAACACAAAGATCTGGTCAGGTTTAAAAATTTAAGTGAGTAATATCAAATTTAAAATTTAAAACTGAACATTACTTTTGTGATTTGTACACCCGGCATTAAATATACGTGCATGATAAGTTGTTAATTTTTGAAATATTTTTTTTCAGAACTGTGTTACGGCTGCAACGTTTTTGACATCTGAACTCAACATCAGTTATACTCAAATTGTAAGTCGTAATAATCAGTAGACTATTGACTAATGCACTGTGAATCATTTGCTGCATGACTAAAATCACTTATTTTTTTGCTGCAACTGCAATAAACTTTTTGTAAACATTAGCTGCCACCTAGCATAACCGGTTCTAATTTTTTGTGTACCTTTTTTTATTTGTGCAAATGTTGCAAATCTAGTTTTGTGTGTGATAAAGACGTCGCTGAAATAAAGAAAGATGCAAGTCGTTGTGAAGAATTTGTGCAGTTATGTGCTGCTCTGAAAGCATTTGTCGGTGATCATGTTAATCTCCCTGACTCATCTACGTTGTTTGAAATATTTGGAAAGGTTTGGGGTGCACTAGTGGTCATGTTGTTTAGTGATTAGAGTAAGCAAGCTAATTAGCTAAAAGTAATGCATGTTTGTTGCAAATTTTTCTGAAGTTTCTCCGAAAATTGTGTCATCTTTTATTCGTAGCTAACAATTTATATATTATAGTGGTTCATTATGTGTGTTTTATCAGTTTTGTTATGTATACAGATTTTTTATATATATTTTAAAATATATATTTGATAAGATGTTAATTCTGGTGCGATTGTTTTACTATTGTTAATGAGCATCTGTTGCTTCGTACTTTTTCTGTATTTTTGTGTGTATATTTACTGCTTTGTAAAATTATTAATTTTAAATAGACTGTATAAAAGAAGTTACTTCATATTTTTATTTGACAGGTCAAAGTTGTTTGCTGTTCGTGCTAAAAGTACAGATTGTCTGTGTAACTTTGGTTCCAGATGTCTGTCAATAGTTTCTCAATTTGCGATGCTGAGATGCAGCCAATTGGTGCTGGCATATATCTCGGGTAATTTTTGCTATTTCTCAGATTGTTGTTATTAGTTTACCGTGAAATATTTGTAAAGTGTAAATTTTAAGTCCTTTCTAACCAACATGGCCCATAAGACAGCACTGATGTCCATTTCTTTAGCCTTCAACCAGACATTAGGTCACACTGCTATACCATGGATCATTGGACATAGGGTTAGTGCACTGTGTGTGTAGTGTGCCTTTTTATGCTGCAGCTTTTGCCACTACACCGTGTTGGAAAAAAACATCCCGAACGTTATCGATTGTCACTTGAAGAAGGGATATCCAATTTTAATAATTTTTGGTACAGTTATTTCTAGCACAACTGTCCATCAGATGACCATTCATTGTTCCACCTCACCCAATGTCTGCTTCTGCACTACCTGGGGAAAACAGAACCAACAAAATATGAGTTGAAATGGATGGAAATATGTCATAAGCTTTCCCAACATTATCGATTGTGACTTGAAGAAGGATTAACAAATTTCAATAATTTTTTGTGCAAACATTTTTGACATTACTTGCCATCAAACGACCGTTTTACTTCCTGTCTTATCAAATGGCTGCTTCTGAACTACCTGGGAAAACCTTAACAGGCAAAATAGGATAAAAACACAATATTTCGTAGGTTTTGTTTCCACAGGTAGTGAGTGCAGAAACACACAATGGGTGCAGTGGAAAACTAGACAGTCATTTGATCGCCAGTTACGTCCGAAATGTTAATGTCAAAAATTAAAATCTGATTATTTTTTTATGCGCGAAAGCAGCTCTGTCCGTCCGTCCGTCCGTCACACGGGTGGATCAGTCAAAAACGGCACAAGCTAGAATTACCAAGTTTTTACCATCGGCTGCCCGGAGGACTCTAGTTTCAGGAACTGTAAAGCTTTTCCATAAATTCGAAGGGGGTCACCCCGAACGACGGCGCTAAATGAGAGGGGGTGGGAAAAATTTGCGATTTTTGGCAAATAAGTCACTGTATCTCAGTAACGGTGTGAGATAGGGCCTAGGTTACTATTAATCACTAACAGGAAGTCGTACACTGGCTATCGATTGGCGCCAAATTCAATGACCTTGAATGACCTTGAACGCCAAAAAGGGGGTTTTATGGATTTTTTTGGTGATTTCGGACTGCGACACAAGTCTATCATTCACAAGGTGGCACCACGGAACTATCGTTATGCGATTCAGATAGAGTGTTTGGTATTTGTATATTAACTTAGCGTGAACACCCCAATTTTCAGCTAAACCACTGAACCGGAACTGCTATAGGCTTTCGCGCGTCTTGTGAGCATTATCTCAAATTTCTTGTTAAAGTTACAATCGAAAATGTCCAGTATGTTTTTTTGGATACGGTGTACATATTATGTAAGGATAGCCAGGCTGAGTTGACCTGCATGGCTGGTTACATACTGAGATTATTTGCCTGGCACTGACAAATCACCAACCTATGGGTTATAACCAGGCTCAGCATAGGCATCTGTGTTTGTTACTTGAGACCATTGTGTAAATCAAAAGTCGATACTGTTGTCTTATACATAAAATACTGTAATCTTATTTTGAATTTACCTATCTGTAGTTTACTCTGTTTGTGGGATTGAAGGCCATCTGTATTAGATCACTCATGTCGACCGAATGCAGTTGCTGTCTTCAGTGGCACAACGTTACAAGTTCGTTGCATCAGGCCAGTATCAACTGGGCAACCTGTGAGTATTTTATTGGCATTTTCAGATTTTTTTGTCACATCCATAAGAAATGTTTGTGAATGACTAGCAGATTTTGCAGATTCTTTGCTGCAGGCATTCCTGCACCTTACATATTTTGCTTATGGATCTTTTTGGGTAATGTGGCACTTTTCTGCTTTATTGTTTTGTTTTAGATCTCTGCTGATGATCACTCAATTTTATACCAGTTGATCATATTTTCATAATGAAGTGCAATCTTGAATATCTTTTTATTATGTGCTTCCTGTTTACTATATGTTAGTCATTGCATCCTGATATTGTTGAGCAGGAAATTGCTGATTCATCATTCATGGAGATCATATTTTAACCCTGAAAATGCTTGCATACTGAGTCACAAAGAACTTCACAACATTTTTTTTTGCATTTTACTGGCAGCTGTCTTTGTATTTTTACGTGCGAAAGCAGCTACTGCTTTCAGTGCATCTTAGCCATCGCAATTCTGTCCGTCCATCTGTCTGTCTGTCTGTCACACGGGGTGGATCAGTCAAAAGCGGTGCAAGCTAGAATCACCAAATCTTCACCGTTGGCTGCCTGGAAAACTCCAGTTTCAGGAACCGTAAAGCTTTTCCATAAATTTGAAGGGGGTCATCCAGAATTAGGGTGCTAAATGTGAGGGGGGTAGGCAAAATTTGCGATTTTTGGCCAATAAGTATCCCAGTAACGGTGCGAGATAGGGCCTATGTTACTATTAACCATTAATAGAAAGTCGTACACTGGCTCTCAATTGGCACCAAATTCAATGACCTTGAATGATCTTGAACGCCAAAATAGGGGGTTTTATGGATTTTTTGGCAATTTCCGGCTGTGACACAAGTCTATATCATTCACAAGGTGGTGCCACGGAACTATCGTTATGCGATCCAGATAAAGAATTTGTTATTTGTATATTAACTTAGCGTGAACACCCCAATTTTCAGCTAAACTACTGAACCGGAACTGCTAAAGGCTTTCGCGCGTCTCGTGAGCATTAGCTCAAATTTCTTGTTTTTTAATGGTTATCATACATGCAGTATTGATGCTTTCTAGGTATTGAATTAGCATCATAATTATCATAATTAAATTTTATTGTATAATAATATTGTATAATAATAAAATATTATAATTATAATCATAATTTTATTGGTCTTATTATAACAGATGTTGTGGTTGTTGTTGTTATTGCGTTACTTTGGTTACCCTTTTTGAGCAACAAGGGTGTCATCATTTTTGAATTTCATGCAATAATTATCTATTTTAATTGGAAGTGCTATATAGTACATTTTTTATTTGGTTTTGGGTTGTATATTTTTTAGTTGCATTTGAAATATTTGTTGGTAGATCACCGTACTTTTTTGGTCACAATTACGTCATTTTTGTAAGATATTCTCAACAGTTTGGTAATTTTGATTATTATGGAATATGTAGCTGCCTTGATTGAAAATTGTTGTTTTTTAAGTTTGTGATTTATAATTTTTCAAAAAAAATTTGGGTGTATTTTTTCGTAATTTGTCATATATTTTTACAGCAGTATTGTTGTACGTAGTCTGATATTAAGGTATGAGTGAAATTGTTTGCATGTGGAGGTATTGATCAGTTACATCGATCAGATGGACTTAACGTTAGATCGGTGTTCACAGCTAGAACGCTGCTATTATTTCACATGTCACTGCGACGCCTGCCAGGATACCGACAATGTAATGTGCATTTTTTGTTTTAATTTTTGTTTGGATAGTTATGTTCAATTCATGTGTGCTTTTGTTTTGGTTGTTTTTTGGAATTCTTGCAACTGATGTTTGGGTTTTTGTGACTTCTCTGCTGACTGTTACTTCAATGTCAAAGATCAAGAGAATATTATTAGTCATCATCATAAAAATTATATGTGAAATATATAGGTCTGTTGCACTGTTAGAAAGGTTTAACCTGTAGACTCTAGATAGCATGGAACTAGAGCTGTCAAATTAACGCATTAATTAATGCATTAATAAATTAACATGTGTTGAAAAAATTAACGCACATGCGTAAATTTAAGTCAATTTACTAAGTTCTCTGAAGCAAAAGCTCCAGTATTCCATTAAACTGCAGATATTTGACAATTGAATGAATTGATATAACTAAACTGTAGTTGTCATTCCATCACTACTGGGAATAAACAATTTTTTCGATGACAGGCTAATAGATTTCTATGACGTCAGTTATTGTTGATTATACATTTAATAATGTGTTTCTAACTTTGTACATTCTATAGGTGTCACAAACGTCACAGGGCCCGGGGTAACTTACCCCCTACTCTCTCTCTCGACGAGCTGGTATGCGTTAATGACGCGTTAATTAATGCGTTAAAAAAATTACCGCTTTGACAGCTCTACATGGAATTTATCTTATAGCTATGGGCAAGCCCAGTATGTTGTTTACTTTGCCAAGCCATCACTTTAGTCTGTATTGTGTAGTCTGTTATCTGTTTCCTGTGCGAGAATGAGTGAGTGAGTGAGTGAGTAGGGTTTAACGTCCCGCCCCATACAGTATAGGTCATTTCGGGGACAGCCTATCCAGGCAATCCACATACACATAATAATTAATGGAACAGAAACTTCAACCTTTACAATAATGAAACAAAAAGTTTAACATTTACAGAAAAACCTAGCATGGAACACAAGACATAAAAGCGACCTAAACCTAAAGTTGTAAGAACTCTGCATTATTTTTGTGCATATGTAACAGCAATGGCAGTTCTACACTGTGTCTCAAAAAAACATCCCCGACATTTTCAACTGTAACTTGAAAACCAATTATCAGATTTTGATAATTTTTGGTACGAATATTCCTGACACAAATTGCCATCAAATGACCATTCAGTTTCTCACCTCACCCAACGTTTGTTTCTGCACTACCTGGGGAAAGCACAAGCAGCGAAATATCACTTTTTTATCCAATATGATATGATTGCTTAATTAACATGACGTGTAAAACACATTTTGGTCACATTTTTGACACTGTGATTTATCTGTTTCCTGTGCACTTCATTCAGTTGTTCATTTTTCAACTGCCTGGAGTAAAATTGGTTGAAGTGTTGGCCCAGTATGTGAACACACGCAAGGAGATGCTTTTTCCATTCATTGGCAGCAGTATCGATAATGTTCTGCTCCAGACCAATCCAGGCTGTACCAGTCGCTTCTTGACTTTACAAACATTCTTAAACTTCATCTGGTAGACACACTGCTGTATGACAGTCAAACCTTGTAATAGACCCGCTGTTGGGGCCCACAAATTAGGATAGATGGAATTTATTGATGTTTTTCATTTATTTTAACACGTATTATGCTTGGTCTGCTTTTCCCAGGTAGTGCAAAAACAGACATTCTAAAAACTAAAACACTCATTTAATAGCCAGTTGTGTCGGAAATATTTAAGCCAAGTATTATTAAAATTTATTAATCTTCATTCAAGGCATGATCGATAATGTTGGAGATGTTTTTTCAGGTTTTCTGTTTATTTTAACACATATTTCACTTGATCTGCTTTCTGCTAGGTAGTGCGGAAGCATACATTGGGTGAGGAGGGAAAGTGAATGGTCATTTGATGGCAAGTTGTGTCAGAAATATTGGTACCAAAAAATATTAAAATCTGGTAATTGGTTTTTTTAAGTTACAGTCAAAACTGTCGGGGATGTTTTTTTGAGACACAGTGTAGTAATCTTTTCTGTTATCTTCCAGACAGTCATTAATCTCAAAATGCTGTATGTTGGAGGACAGGATGGGGGTGTGAGAATGACTGACTGAATACCAGTATTGTATGTTTTATGTTAGTATCAGCTTAACTTGATAGCTTCTTATTTCATTTTCCTCCTGTTCTCCAATAGACAACATTAGGAGATTGATGATGTCTGGAGGATAACAGGGAAGATTATTAGAACTGCCATTATCGTTACATATGCACAATTATAATCGGCAGTTTTACAATTTACATTTCCATCATTTTTTGTGTTTTGTGTTTCATAAAGGTTAAACTTTCTGTAAAGGTTAAACTTATTGTTTCGTTATTATGTGTATGTGCAATTTTGCCTGCAAAGTCTGTCTCCAAAATGACTTATATTGTTTTGGGTGGGACGTTATACTCAACTTACTCACTCACTCACTCACTCATTTGTGTTTATTTTGTTTTGTGGGTAGGACATATCTGTTTGCTTCCTTTTTAGTCGCACAAGAGTATTGTCTTATCATTTGGAAACAGGATTGCCATTACAACAGAATTTCCTTTTAACTTCTATGTACTTTCACTGATTCCATTATTATTAGAATGCGTATAAGTTAGTTCCATACAGTCGTGCGCTCTGTTGGGTATGAAATGCTGATATTGTATTTTTATGGTGGTGTAGGAAGAACTTTGTCAGTCGACTCTATGTCCTATATTGAACTGTAGTGGTGTCATATGCCAGCAATCTGGTGAGATTTGATCTTTGTATTTGTTATGCTGAAAAATATTTACACATGTATTTAGATGATTTGGTGCTTTTTTGATTGTTTGTTACAAGTAACTCATTGTAGGCTGCCATGTGTTTCTTCATGACGTATAGCGCTAGTTTGATTTCTAGCTAGTCACTACATTTTATAATTAACCAAATATGTGAGCATTGTCATATTTTGTCTTTTACATATGTGGAAACAATATAATATACAGAGCAGCTGCTAATTGTTGAAGATTTACTTTTCAGTAATGGTCTGATCTTGGGGAGTAATTGTAGAAAAGAACTGGAGTTATACAAGAACTGGAGTTATCAGGACTTTAAATGATGCATAAAAATAATCATTTTGCTTGTTCGCTGTTCAGTTGTTGTCTACTATCACTGGCGGTTCAGGATTGTAAATAATCTTAGTGCTGCCTTTCATTGGAACATGTATTCCAATTACTTTTTATTTTTGTTTAACATATTGTTATATCTCAACTTAATGCACAGGTTATCTTGCTTTTTTTCCACAATCCCAATCACCTCATTTGTCAAAAGTACAGCAAAAATCAAACAAGTAATTAGAAATATGGGGCGGGGCCCAGTGTCAGGACACCGGATGCTGTAAGGTCGATTATCTTGGTCCACGGCTGCTGATTTGTCAAGCCATCGATTATAAATGTTGTAAAGTGCTTTTGCCTCCAAACCCCTCCCCAGTGGATCTTGCTGAAATTTGGCCTTAATTTTTCCCGGGCAATGATCATCTTTCCCCCAATTTTGGTTATGGTCTGCTGTCCAGTTTTGGAGGGGAAGTGGAAAATAAAATAAAATACAACATAAATTACAAGCTTAAATTGCAGGTGGCCTAATAATGTTGTGAGTATTTCTATCAAACTGTTGAGTACTGGTAGTGTGCTGCTGGGCAGATGGTCAGCTGAGAGCGTGTACTGAATGTGGTCAAGCAGAATTTGATGATGTTTATATGACAACCAAGTTGTCAGTTTCAACACATAGCATGGATGTCTTACAACGTGCTAAACAGTTGAAAGCTGATGGAGGTTGACATAGTTTGTTGTTGTGCTGAGTTTTATTATTACTTGAGCTAGGACTACTGTGTTCTGATTTTGTAGTTTCTTTTGTTATTCTTCTGTTTTGGTAAATGTGGTATCTAGTTAGTTTCTAGCATGATGTTACCCATCATACGTGTATATATTTTGTATAAGCATAGACTTTGTTGATGTCGTTAACGGGGCTTGCTCATATGTGGTCTGGAACTTGTTACCAGACAAAGGCAGATATTTATGGTGTAGTTTTGCAGCTTTCTGACAATTTCTGTAATTTGTTAAGTCTCTATGTGATCAGCACATTATAGCCCCCTGTCCTCCAATAGAGGGCATTATGAGATTGATGACTGTCTGGAGGAAAACAGGGAAGATTATTAGAACTGCCATTTTCGATACATATGCACAATTATAGTAGGCAGTTCTTACAATTTTAGGTTTCCATCGTTTTTTGTGTTTTTTGTTTCATAAAGGTTAAACTTTCTGTAAAGGTGAAACTTTTTGTTCCATTATTATGTGTATGTGCAATTTTGCCTGCAAAGGCTGTCCCCGAAATGACCTATACTGTGTCGGGTGGGACGTGAAACCCTACTCACTCACTCACTCACTCAGCGCATTATAAGATGTTTTTAATAGTGTGCACTAGAAAAATCTACGTTGTATTTACTTACTTAGCTATGGGATGAAGCCACATTTTTGTAGCTAATTCTGACTTTCTGAGACAGATTGTTTGAGGAGATGTCATGGACTGATAAGTAAAGACTTAACAGACTAAAGGCTAGTTTCCATGCAATGCAAGCAGGTATGCAACAAATGCAAGGAAAGTATGCAACAGACACAGCTTACAAAAGCATAGCAGCGGCCAAAAATGAAAAGATAGAAGCTTTGTTTATTCTTGTGTGTGTTTTGCGTTATGTTTGGTACGTTACGTTGCGTTGTGTTGCGTACTTACCGTGCATTGTGTTGAACGAAAACCTGGCTTAGCTGATGCTGTTTTCCACCTGTTGTGGTATGTTATATTATGATTTGTGTGTCTGTGCAGATGCTCAGCAGTTGCTGGCTATGTGTGAAGACTGTCTTGCTGAGCAGCAGAAGATATTTCACAGACGTAACATTCTGCACGTAAAAATTCTCGACCGAGCGTTTGATGCATGCATTGAGATTGGCAACTGGCAACGAGCCGTCGAGCTTGGTGCAAGGCTTGCAGAGCTTTTGCGGTAATACAACAATATTTTTTGTTGGTTGATGAGATTTCTCTTGAGGCAGTGGCTTCTGTCTCTCCAAATCTGGAATCAAAATCAGGCTCATTTTCAAGTTTTCCCCTCACTTTTGGGCTGAAGTATTCACACGTTTTTGAGCTCTTTCCCCTCTCTAGGGGGACGTTTTGTTAAGGGTGTAGATCTACACTTTCAACAAAACTTCCCCCTTTTAATTCCCACCAGGTGTGGGGATAGAAGCCTCTGTCTTGTTCGTTTGCTTAGTACAGTTTGTGCAATGCAGTGGAAATGATTTCAGCTCCACAGTTAGTTGTTTGCTTCAGGGCCATCTTTTGCCAGTGCGGGGCTCTTGGCACTAACTTACCTGCGGGGCCCTTAATACCACATTACCTAATACCCTAAAACATGTGACGATGACCACACTACACCACAAACTGTAGGATAGGCCTCTGTCTGTAAGGTAGGCCTGTATCTTGTGTGTTTTTAGGCCTTCAATTTTGCAAGCAGAGCGAGCAAAAAAATTTAGACTCTAGATTTTAGCTACTGCCCCCGAAAAAAAATCGTGATTTTTTAAACTGAGTTTTAGTTGTGACAGTAATTCATCCCTAAGGCGATGAAAATTGTTTAGACTGATCATCGATCCATCGGGTGTTGCAGCGATCACTGCCATAGCGCGGGGCCCCTTTGGGGAGCAGGGCCCTTGGCACAGTGAAAGTGCCACCCCCCCTGAAGATGGGCTTGGTTTGCTTAGTACACTTCTGAAGATGCAGCTGAAGTGTCATTTCAGTTCAGTTCAGTTACTTTGTACATGCCTGTAAGCAGATATCGTAGGTATCAGTTTCCCGCAGATCCTCTACTGATGATGCTTCAGTTTTGTTAGCATGGCAAAGATTGCAAATGACAAGTGTGACTGTGATTTAATATTATTATAATTTCTTCATCAAGTTAACGAAGATATTTAGTAAAAACCCATGTGTGTAAAAATGAAAGAAACATTCTTTACTATCTTATGTCTCTTTTCCTCTGGCTTAAAATAAACCAGTTCCTGCCTGTTGTATACACAGTTACTGTAACCACTTATCTGTCATAGTTGTTTTAGTTCTTACACATTCTCTTTTTCTCTTGATGTCATTGTATGAATTGTCAGGTTTTATTATCCAGACTTTCATCCAAACACAGGCATTCACTTGATGAAACTTGGAAAGATTCAGCTGCTTACTGAGCAGTTTACTTTGGCAGAAAATTCACTTCAGCAGGTGAGCTTTGCTGTTAACAATGTTAGCCTTGCTCCGTGTCAGAGATGAAGAAAGTGTTTTTGAGAAAGATAATGTAGCTTTCTCACTTAACTTTTTTCTGTGACAAATTAGACTAAATTCCATGGCATAATTTATGAAATTTTGTGGCACTTATAATTGCATTTTAGTGCATATTTTTTTCAACTAGGAAATGTAGCTCAGTGCTGAACTATTGCTCAGTCGTATGCCTTGAGCTTTGCAGCCTTCCAACATTGAGCTGAAAATCAGAACACCAGTTGCTACTGCCATGATGAACGTTCACATCATTTTTTAATTATTTTTTTAGACCATTTTAGACTTTTACAGCACAGACAGGCAGACCAACTGACCTGTTAGTGCAAGCCAACAGGCGACGTGGCTCGCGACTGTTATACCAAGTTAGTCAAGTTGCGGACAGACAGACGCGCACACAGAGTGGGATACATACATGCTGTTTGACAATAAGGGTTGCTTTTAGTGGTCACGAGCCAACATTTGCTCAAAAATATATCTTTCTGTAGCTGTTGTTTCATTGCAGATGGTGGGTTGTACACTGGTTGATGTTATATGTAGGCAGAGTCGATCATTTCTTTGACCCACGGCACTGACCATGCTTTGTACACAGAACTCCGGCTACTGATGCAGCAGTGCAGAGCAGAACAACAGGCTCAACATACAGCCATGATTACTGCTGACTAGCTTTTTCTACCCTGGGCAGGAAAATAACCTAGGTTTTTAGGGTAAGTTCTTAAGTTTTAGTGTACACTGACCACGTGACCATCCAGCTCGGGGTGGGCCATTTCTTATGGGTGGTCCATTGTGACCATGCATCTATCTTGCAGCGTTATGGAGATATGGCGCCTCAAAGATAATGGGGTCACGACCTTTTGGGGTCACGTGACGTCATCGGTCACAAAATTATGACTCAGAAGAACGTCCTGTGCACCGTTCTCCGTGTAACCGAAAATGCACAACAAATTTTTAAAATCTTAGAAAGCTAGAATTTGGACTTTTGCATTTTTTCAGATCTATAGAACTGGCCATGAATGTGTCTGTTAGCACAGTATTAGACTCAGCTTAAAGTCCAAGTCGCACGAAAAAACGATATTGGCTAAGTATGTGTAGAATGTAACACTAATTAATAATACGCTGATCAATTGAAATGAAAACATCGCTTTGAAGTAATTTTATCACAAATATGTTGTGCCAGCCGAACGCACCCGAACGTGCCACAAATACTAATGACGTCACTCACAGGGCGCTTGGTTGACAAACTGACATTCACATTTGAAAATACTAAGTCCATTAATTTTTCTCTGAATAATGTTAGATTTATAGTACAAGTAGATGACATCAGAAATTACGTCATTGTTTATTTGTTCACTACTAGAGGTGTGCGGTTAGTAAAATTAACAATGTGCTGGAATATTGTGGTTTTCAGTGGGTTAACTGTTGATGAAAAATTTGGCCTTTTGGGGGCTATTTGGTCTCAAAATAGTGTCAAAACGCATAAAAGCACTTCATTTTCACATCAAAAAATTAGAAAATATTTTGTATGCCTTGGTGTGAAAATGAAGTGCTTTTATGCATTTTGGCATTATTTTGAGTTACTGAATCGGCTTTTATAGTTGTGCACTGTGCACGAGTCCCCAGTGCCTTCTCCTACATTGGATATGGCTATGCCAGTGTTTGTATATTATGTATACCATGTTACAAAGTTAGCACTCTCACCTCCGCTGCAGATAAGTTAGTGTAAAATCATTAGTACCAGACAGATTTTTACAAAATTTGAAACTTTCATACAGACGATCATTTTAAAGTAGTCTCTAAAATTTGTGTTCAAAATGGCCACCTTTGGCTTTGACGCAAGCTCTTAATCTTAGGCGGGCACGCCACTGCTTGATTGCCTTGTCAATAGCAATTCAGCCGTAATGTAAACAAACTCTTAACGTCATAATGACGTCACACTGAACACAAAATAAGTTACGGACATCATGATAGGTGTTGCGGTAAGTAATGTTAGGTCTAAGATAGTGCATTGTGCAGTGTGTTCCAGAAACCACGAACTAAAATGAAACAAGGTTTGTTTGAAGCAAGGGGTCGCTAATTTTGGGACACGATGTAGTTTACTATCCAGATTTTGTCTAGTAATTCCCTGGTTGCATGGAGCTTAGTGGTTCATTTCTTACAAAAATTGTGTGATGTGTAAAAAGCGTTTATATTGTGCCTTGAGAATTAAGTCATGCATTCAGTGACGTTTGTGCTTCTCATGTGTTTTGTTTATTGTTTTGTTTTTTTACCATATTGCTGAATAAACATTTAAAACTAAAGGCAGCCTACTCGTGACCAATCTGTGGCTAAAAGTGTAGCCTAGAAGGGAGCCACCAATGTAGCAATATGGGCAACATCAAGTGTAGCTTAATTAGCATTAAAACAATAAAAGTGTCGCCTAGGAAGCAACAACAGTAATGCCTAATAAGATAGCAAAGTATTGCTCTGTTAACTCTGTGTGCAGTCTTCCATATTCTCCACCTCATTTCATTTTTCAATTCATTATTTTCTTTGTTCTGAAATTTATCCCTCCATTTTTCATTTACTCAGTGTTTGAATTGTGAAAAATTAGCTGGGGGTTGAACTTTTAGATGGTCAGAGCCCAACCAAAATTTTGATGTAAATTTTACTTAGCTCACCCCTCTTTGCATAATTTGACAGGGTGTTAGGGGGGTTGAGAAAGCAATTGGGGGTTGAACCTCCCCAACCCTCCGGCAATTCAAACACTGCACTTACTGAAAGTGCATTTTGTGAACTTCTGACAGATTCAAGTGAGACCCGTATGTGGACACTGGACATTTAGTTACGATGGCCGCATAATGAGCCATCGATCTGGTACAAAGTAGCAAGCTGCAAATTAGGCGACGTCCAAAATGCAACTCAGAAAAGGCTTGAATTACCACCGAATCGATATTTTTCGATCTAATGATCGAATCGTATTTGTTTTTCAGCAGTACGCCCACCTCTACATCCAAGTGCCGTAGCAAAGGCATGTTTTCACTCAAATGGCACTGTGCCGTCACTGTCGTAATTGTGGCCACACCCATTTGTGTGTTTTATAGTTGTTTGTTTTGTGATTTAATGAAATATTAGAATATTTATCGTTTTTACTTGAATGGAATTATGGAATTAGAAAATATCGTAGCCAATACTGTTTATTTGAAAGCTCGTGAGGGTAAGATGCCGTATATTCATAATGGAATGAGCGATCGTGACATGACTTACAATGCGCTAATTCCGTTTAGTACCCTTCTACAAATACGTATCAAGTGCGGATGATAACAGCTGAACTAATACACTGATAGTAAACCACACTGATGTATCACTCGTGTATTGTTTATTGAAAGTTAAAAACACAGGTGCACGGGCTGAGATCATGAATTGAAAGAAGAGTACGAGCACTGACATTCCCCACACATCGTTTAGTGGCCATTTTTCGGGAAAATCTGAGTTTGCTTTTTTTTCTCAGTCTGTAGTCATTCTCACCATGATCATTCTCACATGCTACAGCCCAATTTTTTAGTATACTTGTTAACACAGTTGCACTCCTTTTTCTTTTCCAATAATGCACATATCCTCTTGCGAGTAATGTCGTGCATGGCAGAGGTGCATCTAGTTGGCACTATCATAGATTTTATGATGTATGTACGTAGGCGGTGGAGGTAAGCGTAAAGGAAAGAGCAAGAAGTGGAAGCAAATTCTTCGATTTCCACACATTTCTTTATGTGCTGACATCCAGTCGTCCATCTGTAAGTGAAGTATGGTGATATTCAGTAATATAATACTGTTGTGTTCTTTGTTACTTCTGTGCATAATTAGCTTGATGGCATGATGGCTGATGCATTACATTAGCACTAGCTGTCTCTGATGTTGTGTAGAGTACGAATGCTTTGAGTTCTGTTATATTGTGACACAGCATTGTCATTCAAGTACATTGTTGAACAACAACCAATTGGTCGTGAATTGTTTCGAGAATTCTGCGACACAAAGCAACATTTGAAGAAGGCAATTGACTTCTTAGATGCTGTGGTAAATAGCTGCAACTTGTCGTGTACTTATTGTGGAAAATGTAGCTTTATCTCTGTGTCTGCTGCAGGAGCACAACAGCTTTCAGGTTAAGACCCTGTTTAATTTGAGTACAATGTGTTTCATTGCTTATATGGTTTGATTTCAAAGTTTTGGGTTCTGGTGTGCTGTGTGATTTGGTGGTGTAATGGTAACGAGCGAAACTGGTGACCGAAAGGTCCCAGGATCTACTCCGAGTCGGGACACTGTCAGGTGTCAACATCTTGGGCATGTTATTCACACACGTGCCTCTGTCACCAAGCAGTATAATTTGGTACCGGTCAAAGGGCGGTGACACTTTGCATCTGGGAAGATAACCGTAGGTCTGGCGTCACACTGCCCATGCATCACAGACTTAAGTGGTTTATCTTCCTACGGACTCCACAGCCTAAGAAAGGGAGATGAGCACCCCGCCTATGCCCCAGTTGGAGTATGGCACCTTTACCTTTACCTATGCTATTGGCTGAATGTCATTGAGGTTAATAGACACATTTGTCTACCACAGCATGTCTACCATAACAAGTGCCCCATCTAAGTGAGTAGGTAAATACTTTGTTTATGGCACAGTTAATTTTACTCTGCAATTTTGTTTTTTTACTACAGACACTGTCAGTCAGACCATTGGGTTGATATTCCTGCCCCAGTCTTAGGAGCCTCAATAGGTACCAAAGGAAACCATTGTCATCTGAAAGAAAAAATGTCCCACAAAATACTCCTAGCTGATTGATGATATATAAGTAAGTGAGTTAGTAAGTAGTCACTATTGTACAGCAAGTTCTGCGTAACAGTAGGCCCTGTTGCCAGGACTGTTAGCGTACTGACTCAGTCTAGCTGAGTAGGGCTGTCTACTAGCTTAATTGCGTTAAACACTCACTGGTTAAATGGTTAAATGCTATAGCTCTTCATAGGTAACCTATCTCAGAGCTACGGAGCGTCAACTGCCATATATTATCACACAGTGTTACCTGCCACTCGACAGGTGAACATGCCCTGCCATAACCCCAGCTAGATAGGCTGGTACTTGATTTACTTACCCCAGAGGGATGGAAGGCTGGTTACATACTGAGATGGTTTACTTGCCCACAGGCAGTCACCCATCAAAGTACTAACCCAACCCGGCATAGAGTAATTTCGCTGATCGGATGAAATGTGTTACCACTACGCCAAGCCACCAACCTACTGGTTTAAAGCGCTGTGTATGGGGATGAGATCTTACCACAGCAGACTTAGCTGTCTATGTATAGTCTTCATGTTTTCCAATTTTCATTGATTGATTGATTGAAATAATGTGATGTGGTGCAGTCTATGGCTGCAGTCTTTGTCGTGTTGTTTATGTTTTAGACGGAATTTGATGTTGCCCTTGATGAGCAGCGGCCTGCTCTTGCCGAACAAATTGCCGATAGATTTCTACGACCAGAGGTTAGTTGATGCGGTACCAATGATGTCTCCATTATGGTCTCTTTGCTGTGTTAGACTTTGTTGTTTTCGTGTGTACGAGGGGCATTCAATAAATTTCAGGATGACATCCTTAATACAATGACAGTAAATTGCACATTTCTGGCAGTTATATTACTTTTTATCATATTCTCCCTGCAGTTCACTGCAGTGTTTTCATTGTTCTACAAGTTGGCTGGAACCTGTAGCATAGAGTTTTTGTTGGCACGTGTAGAAATTTCCGGACACAATGCTGTAGAACATCTTCATCATTCTTGTACTTAATGTCTCCAAGTAATTCGCTCTGTGGTCCAAACAGATAAAAATTACTTGTAGCTAAGATTGGGCTGTATGGCAAATGCTGTGGCAGTTTCCAATCCATCTTTTCAATTTTCTCAATTGTCTAATGGGCCTATCGCACTGTGGAGCACTGCCATTTTAAAGAATGATGCCTTTGTGCAGCAAACTTGGTCAATTGCTGCGAATTGCTGGCCGTAATCAGTCGGACAACAATGCACAGTAATATTTTTCATTCTCAGTATGTCTTTCAAGCAAAAAGTTTGCGAGAACATTGAACAACTTTCCAAGTAAACCAAAAGATGTTTTGTCTGCAGCTGACTGTTTTTGCCATATGCAGTACTCCAACAATGACATCTTCACTAACTGACTGATGATTGCTGCAAAAGCGGGTGAACTATTCAAATACTTTCAAACGTGATAAAATGTCACTGCTGATTACTACAGATAATCTGCAATAAATTTCAGCTCTGTACATCTGCTGCGACTAAAAAAATTTATGATTATTTTCTGCGTATGCCAAACGTCAATGCCTATCATTTATATCTTAATAATGACATCACAACACGACGTCATAAATGAAACCACAGTACGCGATGTACCGTAGTGGTTGTACAACTTCATAATAGTTTTGGTTTTCAATTGTCACTGTGTGCTTGCTGAGAAGAACAGTCCTAGAATTTGCTGAACAACCCTCATACAGTCATTTATTGTGGGTGTGTAATAAGTTAGCTTTAAACTGTCTGTCATAGGATATATTCATAAAAATGAAATTTTAAAAGTTGTAGGGTTGTGAGTAAACAACATAATCATTTATGGCACCAACACAAGAGCTGTAGCTGTTATAAAATTGTTACTAAATGTAAATGTGCAGGTTTTTATCAGCGCTGAGATTTTAAGTATTGTGAACTGAGTGCAGTCAAAGCTTGATAGGACATTGCTGATTAAAATAACATTTGCTCATAATTGGATGTAATTTCATTATTGACAGATTGTGCAGTCTGTGGTGGAAAATTATGCGGTCAACCTAAAAAATAGGGCATCGTACAAATCTTGTCATCCATCTGTTCCACGTTCGTTTTTTGTCTATCTGTCTGAACTGCATCAGCTCTTAACTTGAAAATGTAAAATTGTGAATTCTGCATTGTGTGAAATATGTAGTCATCTGAAGTGCTCGATGAGATATGCTCCGAACAGACAAGTGAATGTTTCGAGGCTGTGCAGCAAAGTGCATCTCGCCGGGAACTTTTTAGTCAGTGCGTCGAGTGAGTGTGTTATTAATTCTATCCGAAGTAGGTAGTTCGTATAGCACACCTTAACTGTAACTAAACTTGATAATGCTTGGTGTGATAGCATTTAGCTTTAGATATATCTCGTTTATTTGCATCGCGCATTCTTACTTAGAATGGCATGGAGCTTTAATTAGGCCCAAGCACACCCAAAATTGCAGCAGATGACAAGTTTGCTTATGTCTATTTTTAGCTGCATGCTGAGCGAGGCCAGGCACGTTTATGCCAGGAAATTCCAGAGACAAACTACCCGACATCAACTACGTTGTGACTAGCTAGTCGCTTGCTACGACAGCGTTTTGCATTTGTCAAACGTAACTTTCTAGTTTGGAAGTATTTAGTCGCAACATAGGCCTTATGTCCAAACTAATCTACGACGTTATGCATACCGCCCCTGATCTGAAGTGAACTGAATTGCCTGTTTATTTGCTTTGTACAACACTGAATTGCACTGCAGTCACAGCGCTGCAGTCTAGTTTAGTTTGTTAACTTTGGTCAAACCATGCAGCACAATTTAACCAGCATTTTGGTTTTTTTTTCTGTTGCTTTGCTTTGTATGCTCATTTCAGTGCACTTTACGTTAGTTTATTTTTTTCACTTTGTAAGCATCTTTATAAAAAAAATGTAAGCACCTTTATTATATGGTGGGATAGCTCAGTCGGTATAGCACTGAACCTTGGATCGAAAGGTTCAAATCCTGTTAGGGTCGACTCAGCCCTTCATCCATCGTGGTCAATAAAATGATTAGCACAACATGCGGAGGTAGCAGGGAGTCTCTGCTGAGGACTAATCCACCCAACAGAGATGTATGCAATCTCGAATTGTACTCCCTGGTTCAAGGATATTACAAATGGTTGAGCTCCTCTATACTGTGGCTACCAGCCTTGCACAGTATAAACTCTTTACCTTTAAACATCTTTATGGAAACTGTTGTCACTTTGCTGCATCAGTCTTTGTGTAAAAGTTGTCCACTTCACATGAAATTTAGCCACGTATTAAGACACCTTTCCGGATCAAAGATGTTTACTCTGTGAGTGGTGATGAGCTGGTTATTGTTAACATTTTTTTAGGATGACAAAAGAGTATTTAAGCGAACAACCATTCCGCGACTTCCTGGAGAGTATGTATTTTAAGCGCTACCTCCAGTGGAAATGGCTGGAGAGGTTTGTAATTATTCAGCTAATTTTAATGAGCACTGTACATTGACATAGTGTTTGGAGATTTGTAAAACTTTTACTCACAGTGTTTGCCAAGAAAATTTTTCGTTGTATGTTTTCTTTTGACTGTATTCTAATATATTTATTACGCTGTGTTTTTTACAGAAAATGCTTTATCCGAAAGAATTATTTGCAGGAAACAGTGCAAGAATTATATTAAAGCCATTAGGTTCAAAAACAGGGTTTAATATAATTCTTGAAAAAAATTTGTTAGTTACACAAAAGCGTAGTACAATAATTTTACTGTCATTGTAATGAGATTTTTTTTTCAATTTACTTGCGGCAACATTTTCAACGATTTACAGCTACATTGTGGTCCTGATTTTTGCAGTTGTAAGAGTGGGCAAACATTGACTTCATCAAGTCATCATAGTCATCATCGTCAACTGTGTGAAAAAAGTCGGCCAGCTAAACAGAAAACAAAAGTAGTAACGAGTGGTAACTGTTGCAGCGATGTCAAATTTTGGGCCAACTTTTAGTACAGTTTGTATTTCATCTGTATATAATGTATACTGTGGCTAAATGGTATGTCATAGGGGGGGGGTTAGAGATGGTAGTACTGTTGATTTGAGTTTTGGCAAGTTTCTGTAGGCTTTTAGTAGTTACCATTGCAATATATGCAGTGATTTGGTGGCAGTTTTCCGACATAAGTATCTGACTGGCATTTAGGTCATGACTCGGTTGTATGCAGTAACACAATGTCTATCTGTGATGTGGCTATAGCTATTGTTTGGCTAGCCTAGCAACAGCTGCGCTTCTTGTTGATGGTGTGCGTGTGGTACTGATGCAGAGTGTTGGTTTTGTTTGTGTGATTGACAGCCAACCTGTCACCAAATATACGTTTAGAATGTATCGAGTGCTGGGCAAAGGAGGCTTTGGTGAGGTGTGTGCATGCCAGGTCCGAGCGACTGGCAAGATGTATGCATGCAAGAAACTGGAGAAGAAGAGGATTAAAAAACGAAAGGGTGAAGTAATGGCATTGAGCGAGAAACAGATTCTACAGAAAGTCAACTCACGCTTTGTGGTATGTGTTTGCATCTTACAATGTGATGTTATGAATGATTTGCACTGGAAAGATGGCAGGTAAACTGCTAGTTTAATTCAGCATGTAGACCACTTGAACTACAACTGTTTGCAATGGAACTGAAATGGAAATAGAAAGGACTGCTTTGTAAAAAGGCAAAAAAATCAGAGACAGGCGTTTGTGGGAGCAATGAAAGGCCAAGATTGGAAAACTAAAAAAGAAATGAAATAAGATAACTGAAATTAGAAAACTGAGATGAAAATACACTGTGTCTCAAATAAAAACATCCCCGACATTTTCGACCATAACTTGAAAACCAATTATCAGATTTTGATAATTTTTGGCAAGAATATTCCTGACGCAACTTGCCATCAAATGATTGTTTAGTTTCCCACCTTACCCAGTGTTTGTTTCTGCACTATCTGGGGAAAACATAACCAGCAAAATATCACTTTTTTATCCAATGCGATATGATTGCTTAATTAACATAACACTTGAAAACACATTTTGTTCACATTTCTGACACCGTGGCTAACAATTCATCCAGTTGTCCATTTCAACTTTATTCTTATCCCTTTTTCTTAATCTGACATCAGCTAAGAACGAGATGGATTAACTTTTTTTTGTTCAGAAAGTGAACGGAAAATTGTTAGAATTAAGAAAAAATGTCTCTTTATTTACAATGCATGTTCGGATTAACTTTGGCATAAGCTGCCATTTCTGATTCTCTTTTTTCTTATCTGATGTATAATTGCAAATGTTGGTTCTTAGAAGAAGCGATAACATCGAATTTAGGCTTCAGTTCATGTTTGCGATTACCTTGATCTTTATTTTAAGAGAAAGTGTCGACTGTAGTGTTAATCCTAGTTCTTGATGAAACATAAACTCATGTGTTGTGCTGTGATGGTGTCAGGTGAATTTGGCGTACGCATTCGAGATGAAGGATGCCCTTTGCCTTGTGTTGACTCTTATGAATGGCGGAGACCTGAAGTTTCACATTCACAATATGGGTAACGTTGCGGACAGCGAACTCACTTGCTATATTTGGTGTTGCAGACAGAGAAAGTTTGCTTACTTATTTTCTGAGAAATGTGTGAAATTTTGTTTGTGTTGTTGACGCAAACGAAAAAGAAGATAGCCAAGATAGGAAACGTTAATGAACGGTGTCAGCGATGCCCACTGGTATTAATGACGTTTGCTGAAATGATTAAAACGTTGCAGGTAACCCAGGCTTTGAGGAGGAGCGAGCAGTCTTCTATGCCGCTGAAATCACGTGCGGCTTGAAGCATCTGCATGCAGAGAGCATCGTATACAGGCAAGTGAATTTTAATTTTTTTTTTGATAAGACTGCACATTGTGCAGAGTAGAGTTTGTGAATAGTGTGGTTTTCAGTTCATTGTGCCACAGTATGTCGACTTGTTTGGTTGTGTTTTGTTTGTGGTGCAGCAAAATGTTTTTACTACACATTTTTGGGCTGACTGTTAAGCTGTAAGCTTAAAGTCGACCCTTTGTCATGGTTGCCGTCTGTTCGTCCATCTGTCTGTCACGCATGTACTGTGGCTAAGCGATGCAAGATGGGGCCTAGGTTGCTATTGATTACTAATAGGAAGTCACGTATTCGCTTTCAAATTACCTGCAAATCGTCAACTTTGATGACCTTGAAGGCCATTGCATGCTGTTGTGGCTAAATGGTTCGAGATAGGGCCTATGTTACTATTAATCACTAATAGGAAGTGGCATACGCCTTTCAGCCGAAATGAAAATCATGGATTTTGAATGACTTTTAAGGTCAGTGACAACCAGTATGGTCTGCCCCACTCTAGCGACTATGGTAATATGTAAATATATTTGCAACAAATTATTGTCATTCCTGTCTTGGCTTTGGGTATATGTTTTGATGTGCAGTTTGTGTAATTATTCATGTAAATGAATTGTCTACAAAATTTACAAGCACTTTTTATTTTGGTGAAATTCTGCAGAGATGGGACATGACCCAGGTGCCAATTGATTACATTTTTGTGCTAGTCAACATCAGCATCTAGCAGTTTTTTTTCATCGATCAGCAACGCATCTGATACTTGCGTGGTGGATCCAGAAATTTGGAATAGGGGGTTGGAAGGGTAGGGAGTGGGAGCTGTGCCCTCTCCCCAGAAAATTTTTGAAAAGTTTTATGCAAAAATAATCATTTTTATGCCAAATTTTCACTTGTTTTAAGGTGCATCCAGTCACTGGGGGGCTGCCCCATCCCTCCCTTGAATCTGCCACCGGATACTTGGCATCTGATAAGTTCTGTTGCACTCTTGTAAATGATATGTGTCATGTCACGTTTATTAGAAATTGTTGTATTTATCACTGTTACTGTTATTATTCCTAGTATGCTATAAGCATAATGGAATGTGTTCTGTAGAGTGTATAATTGTTGGCATCTTGACCGTGTTGCAGGGACTTGAAGCCAGAGAACATTCTCTTAGATGATAATGGTGAGTTGGTTTTTATTATTTGTGTGCTTTTTAATTAATTGCGTATTTTGCTGCACTTGTACTAAAAAACATCTCATACTGGCTTATTCACAAGAATGTGTCTGGGCAAGTTTTTTCCCATTGTTTAGATTTATACAGTTGAAATGTGCATGATTAAATTTCGTAAATGTGTTTATTAATTTGCGCAGACTTCTAGTATATAAATCAAGCAGTGAACTTGGGTATTTGACAGAAAGTATATAAATTCGGCTTGTGAGACCTTTCTGTTCCCATGAACTTGAGAGAGAATATTGTGTTGTTGCCATCAGGTCACGTTCGAATATCTGACCTTGGACTAGCGATGCAGATTCCCGAAGGAGAATGCATTCGTGGACGAATGGGTACCGTTGGCTACATGGGTATGTAATGTCAACTGATTGCACTAGTTTGTTGTTTGATGCGACTGTGAGAACTGACTTGCACACTCTCTTGTGCCAAGTTAACATCATTTTCCTGTATCGCTCGAGTTACAGGTTAAAGGGATCTATAGATTGCTGTTTATGGAAAACCCCTCATAGAACGTCACTTGCCATATGGGATCGCGAAGTGTTTCCTGCTACCTGACACATGTGAGCATGTCTCGCCTCAACCCCAATTAATCAGGCCAGTAGTCAAATTGCCTGCACATAGGGATGGAAGGCTGAGTTGACCTTGGTGATGGTTATATACTGAAGCGATGTACTTGTTAACGGACAGTCGCTCATCCAAGTGGTAACCACTGGACTGGCACTTCTGATTATGAGTCTATCATTCTAATCATTACACCACTCACTGACATTCTTCTCCCCCCCATCATTTTACGTGTTTAATTACTGGTAATCTATGCTTCCAGTGTTTTGCTGCTGTTGGTTGATGAGGGCATCTGGCGTGTAAAAGTGTGTTTACAGTAGTTTCCAAAAGTCTAGCATTTTAACCTGAAGTAATCTTAATGTGGGGTAATTCCATATGAATTGGCTATTTGAACAAAAACTGGATGTTTGTGTGTTTATTTCTGACATATCTGTTTTGACTCTTTCCCTGTGCCAAGTATTGTTATCTTCATTTGTTTAGTTCCATCAGTTTTTTACGATTGTGATCTGTTTTACATGTCTGGACCATTTTAATTTGCCATTTTACTGCTTGCATGTAGATTTGTTGATTTTTGGTTATTTGCCACAGTTGTGTTCCTTAAATTAGGGCTGTACTGAATATTCTATTCGTATTCTATTTGGCTCGAATAGTAGGCCGAATAGTGTATTCGTTTTCGGTCGGATAGTAGTGCAAAAAATAGACCGAATACGAACAATAAGCATATGCCGTTGCCACTTGGTGCTCTTGCATATAGCGGATAGCCTCAAAGATAACTGCTGTCAGCCAGCAGTCTCCATAGCATAACGCCCACACATGATGCTTTAATCCTTTCTCTTAGCAGTTTAGTATATAGCATGTTTTGTTAGTGTCAGCAATTAATCTTTGTTAGTATTATTCATTTAACACAAACACACTTAAGATGACCAACTTGGATTTTTTCACAGTAGGTCCCTATGTGTGAGCATTGAATCCAGGGCATTATGCATTGTGTTTGAACCTGCATCAACTATTTGTATTCTATTCGTGTTCGGCCGAATAATAAAATGAATTATTCTTATTCGGCCGAATAGTAAAATCTGCTATTCGGTACAGCCCTACCTTAAATATTGAGTGTTTTTAATGTTTTACATTATAACTGTGCATCTATTTCATTTTCTCTTATTTCACTTCTTTTGTGCTGATTGTATTGGAAAGTTTATATTCTGCACAGTTTGTGTTGGGTGGGTTGTATTTTAGCTCCTGAAGTTGTGAAGAACGAGAAATATACATTCAGTCCAGACTGGTGGGGCCTCGGCTGTATTCTGTATGAAATGATCGAAGGAAAGGTGAGTGTGATTTTTATTAGTTTCTGCTGTATGTTAATAATGTTGTACTTAATTGGACATCATATTTGCATGTTCTTCCCAGAGTTATTATTTGAGTCTTATTAGATTGAAGTTTACATTGGCTGGTTAGATATTTCTGTGTAGTTTTATGAACAATGCGAGGCCCATATGTTCATCTATGTTCTTTAGCCACTAGCCAGATGAGACATCAGTTTAGACCAGTTGGTTAGTTCTGTGTCATTACTCATCGTTTATGCCCCAGTCTGTTGCACCTACCCATGGTGGGCTGGCCGTTTTGGTTGGAAAACTCATCAAGTTGGGCTTTTTTAAACAATTCTGGTTTTAAAAAGTTCAGTGAAAATCACCAGGTTGGGCTTTTGTTAAAAATGGTTTTTCTTCAATGTTGGGTAGACCACAGCTAATGTATTGAAGCTGAAGAAGCCGGTGGTGTGTTATCATTGTGTGACTTACGTTCTGTCGTGTTTTGTTTCTGGGATGTCCCAGAGAACTGTATGTTATGACGAGTGTGTGGGAACCATGTGTTGATTTGTGCTATTGGGTTGTGTTTGTGTCGTAGGCTCCATTCCGTGCTCGGAAGGAGAAAGTGAAACGCGAAGAGGTCGATCGGAGAGTGAAGGAGGACACCGAGACGTACTCGACAAAATTCTCTGACGACGCCAAGTCCTGCTGTGTGCAGGTAGGATCTGGTGGCACTGGCTTATTTCTCCACTCACACCAAGGACATATTATACTTTGGGTGGCCACTTGTCTGCAGAACTCAGCTACATTCAGGCATTTGACATTTGTCCGTAAAAATTAAAAAAATTGATTGAAAATCTGGGAAATGTCAGGAAGTTGTTTCAGCCGGTATACACAACTGCAGAGTCAGTATACAGCCACACTGCAGTCGTAGACACTCAGCCTACTGTGATGTAGAACATTTTTCTTTGGTCATTACCATGAATATGCTACTGCTTATGCTGAGATTTGGTCCTAGGATATCATCAGTATAGTGAGGCATGTTACTGCTAGACCAAGCATTGAGGCACTGAGGGATATACCCTAAAACCAGTGGGTGCATCTTAACCCACTAAAACCCACCCAAAAAACACCCAAACTTTAATATATTTATTTTTTTTGGTCTACTGGTAATGAAATGTTTTATTACGGTTAATTTTTTAAACTTTGGACTTAGTTTTTGATAGTTGGATATTATATCGGGCAGTTCCATGATTTTTTACATAATAACTGTGCATCTATTTCATTTTCTCTTATTTCACTTCTTTGTATTTACATTTCCATTTAAAACATATTTGTTCTTTTTAATTTATGTGCTAGATTAATCTGTCAGCTTACTTGTTGTTTTTCAGGTGCAAATTCTTATTGTATCGTATTGTATCTTTTTGTATCTAGCAGTGCTCATTTTAATAAAAACTACTCAATTTAGCAAATGTAGCAAAAACCTATCAAGTTGGGATTCTTTAAAGCAACCCAGGTTTAACTGAATAAAATTCATCAGGTTAGGTTTTTAAAAATGTTTTTTTTCAATTCTGGTTAGACCACAGCTAGTGTACTGAAGCTAAAGAAGCTGTCAGAGGGCTATTTTCATTGTGCGATTAACTGTCTGTGAGTGACGTGTCTTCAAGGACTTGTTTTCGTTCTAGAAGCACCTTTAGGACAAAGAGCAGTGTTCTTGTTTTTGTTCTTGTCCTTGGTTCCAAGTTCTTGTACTTGGCTTTGGGTCCAAAGTTCTTGGCTTTGGTCATGGCCTTGAACACCATGTCCTTGGCCTTGACCTTGGATGCAGTGTCCTTGATAACATCACTACTCTGTGCTGTGTGACAGTTGCTGATGAAAGATCCATCTCAGCGGCTAGGTAGCAATGGTGCAACTGAAGTTCAGGATCATCAGTTGTTCAAATCAATCGACTGGAAGCGACTTGAGGCCGGCAAAATGAAGCCGCTGTTTGAACCAGATGTAATTGTGCCATTTTTTTTCATTTGCTTTATTTTTTTAACCTTATTTGCGAAAAATGCTGTCTTCTGGAACATTTACATTCATGCAGATGGGAGTCTTATACCTGTATACAGATTTCAGTAAACACGAATTTGCTTGTATTCCAGTGGTGACCGTTCGCATTGATACAAACTGAGTTACTATACCTGTGAGTTGTGCGTAAACAAGCATTTTTTTTGTTTCTGAAATTATTTAACTAGACCAGTTTTGACTTTATCTGATGCTGTGTGATACACAAACTGTTAGTTGACATTTTAATCGTGTTACCAGTGTTTTTGATGAATTAAATTTTCCCAAGTGTATGCTTTTTTTTCAGTTTATACTTCGATTTTTGTTAATTGAGCTTGGTTATTGTTAGGCAGTTCTTGTTGCGTAATTGATTTGAATGAAAAAGACCGTGGAAGTCAGGATTCAACAGTATTATAGAAGTGTGATTTTTAGACTGAATCGCACTTGCAGCACAACTGATTCCACTTATTCCTGCTCATTTCTATGTAGTCTGTTCTGTTGTTCATCTGTCACATCTATGCCCCTGCTTAAACTATTCATCGGATTAAATGCTACTTGGCAGGTACACCTATGGGGTTCAGTGACACATTGTGTTAGATGGGGGTCCCTTCCCCCATGGGACGGGCAGATTTGGAGTTGACCCCCCCAGTGAAAGCATGCAGTTGCTTTCGAGTTATGAAAAATGATGATTAATGATTCACCACGTGACGGCATAGATCAGCCTTTCCTTATTTTACCGAATTACTTATTATTGTTGTTGTTATTTCTTATTGTTATTATTCATATAATTTGTTGATTGTGAACAGCCGCGGGCCGTCTACTGCAAGGACGTTTTAGACATTGAGCAGTTTAGTACGGTGAAGGGTGTTAGTCTTGATGCCACGGACAACTCGTTCTATAGCAAGTTCAACACTGGCAGCGTCTCAATATCTTGGCAAAACGAGGTGCCGCATTTATTGTCTCTGAACAAACTGATAGGTCAAAGCTGTAACTGATAAGCTATATAGGAAGTGAGTCGGCATAATACTACGTTTACTTACTGGTTTGTTATCTACTCTTGGACTCGGGGAAAACTTCACATGGCCATTTCTTTCTAAATGGTCTGATTTGCTTCATGTTTGGTCATGCGATAGGGTTTTCCAGGGGGAGGGGTGGCCAATCAAATTCAACATGGTAGCTAGTCGCCATCTTAAAAAAATTACAATTGGCCATATTTCTCAAACCTGTCTGACTCACTTTGTGTTTTGTTCTAGGTTACTGTTTTTGATTTCTGCGGATCGAATGGCATTTCTGGGTTTTCACTGTTGATGGATAATGCACAAAGAATACATTACGTTGCTTACAATCTGTAATATTTCTGGTTTTGCAGATGATTGAGACGGAATGTTTTAAAGAATTAAACGTCTTCGGGCCGGATGGAACGCCATCTCTAGACCTGGTTGCTGAGCAGCCACCGCCACCTGCACGCCATGGTTTCTTCGATAGACTTTTTAAACGACGCCGGGTATGATTACATTAATCTAGCAAAATCAACTACTTCTGCTTTATTTCCATTATTTTTCAATTAGTACTCTATCAGTTTCAGTTTTAGTATCATTACTTGTTACCATATCTGCTCTATCTCTGTGTCTTACGGATTTGATTTTGCTGTTGACATATTTATGAGCAACTTTGTATTGGTAAAACTGACAGTTATGGATGAGATTTAGGTTGATATTACAACGCCAAGTTTCACAAGATTTTTAAGCATAACTTTTTAACTTTTTGTTCATTTTGCTCTTGTAGTTGTCCTTGTTTGTCATATAATTAGCTGAATATCACTGTTGCTGTTGGAGTGACGGTGCTTTTCATTCTGTTAGTTAGCGTATCTTTTCTTAATTATCATTTGACGTGGTTTTTGGTATATGTTTTAGGGTTATTGTTTGCTGTTAAATAGATTAAATACAATAAATTATTTCACCTTGCTTAGTACTGTTTGTTGGAAGGGTTTCTGAACTGTATTAAGTCCTGCTCTGACGGTTCGCAAACGTCTCGCTTTGGGGATTGGCCTGACTCTGAGTGACTCTTAGTAAAGTTGGCCATTTAAAAAAGCCAAAAGTGGTGGTACAGGTGGTGATGGTAGTACCAGTAGTGATAGTGGTACAGTTGAATTCGCTTATATGCACGGCCTTCGGACCACAAGCTGACTTGCATGTAAGCGGAGCGTGCATTTAACTGTAGTTAGCTTATAGGACGAATGCAGTCATTTACAGCATGCAGTTACAATAGTTGGTCATTCACACCACAGGAAACAGTCACCTCACTCATTTTCTTTATGGACATCAGGGCGCAGCATGTAGCAGCTGATAATGGTCACTCCAGTAGTGTCAGTTTACATACCGCCTGCCTGTCTTAATCACTCTCATAGACAGCAGGTGGCCTAGCACTATTGACCCGCAGACTGCCATTTGAAGTTCATTATGATGCTGCATGCTACTGGGGTGGAGAGATGCACTGTAGCCCACATGATGCGTGGTGCTCACTAGCTCTGACTACCTGCATAATTCTAGGGTTTAGACGTCGTCACCGGCATCCCAGTGAGCGTTATGTGGCTGATGGTGGTCTTATGTGCACTGTGTCCCAAGTTGTTCATAACCAAAGTAAGTCATGGCGCTGGGACCAACAAAGTGCATGCTTATAGCCGAATTGTGCATATATGGCTGGTGCTTATAAGTGAAGTTGACTGCCATTGACACAGCGTAAACTCAAACAGGACTAGACACACATCGTGCAAATAAGCGTAGTGCACTTATAGCTGTTGTGCATGTAAGTGGAGCCGACTGTAGTTGTAGAATGCAAGGAGATTACATGACTCTTGGTTAGGTGGTCGCTACTCAGATGAGGACAAGTAAACCATCTCAGTACATAACTATCCACCGATGTCAACTCAGCCTTTTATTTCTCCAGGAAAGGTAAATCAAGTACTGGCCTGACTGGTTGTTAAGGTGGGGTGCAAAACGATGCATGCATGTGTGTCGCTGTGGCACAAATACTGCGTGATCCCATATGGCAGGTGACACTGTAGCTCTGTGACGGGTTACCATTGGGAGCTGTGCACTACCCTTAACTTTGTAGTTATAGTAGTAGCAGTTGTAGAGGGGGAGATGTCAGTCATAATGAATTTTGTGTATTGATTGCAGTTGTTAACGAGACATTTTTGTGTCGATGTTCTGTTTCTAGAATCACAGCTTGGATCGTGTCTAGTACTACAGTAGCTGTATCTTCCTGACTCAATCAATCCACAATCTATTATGCAGTAGCTCGATCCGAGTCGATCGATTATCGTCTTCTGCTGCCTGCATTGGCACACCGGCTGTGCTGTTGGACTGTGTTCGCCAGACGTTCAAACGTGTGATTAGAGATGCACGGATCATCGGACAATAATCACTGATTAATAGTTGATAATCTCCGATCAGCCGATGCCAATTATTAGCCGATTTTGTATCATTTTAGACCCGCTGCTAATG
>Ga0209671_1000135_pt1 | contig 36002 bp, 27 predicted proteins | sample WorMetHERISLAND2_2_FD_187401 | JGI IMG/M metagenome (GOLD analysis project Ga0209671, IMG submission 187401) | Marine gutless worms symbiont microbial communities from Max Planck institute for Marine Microbiology, Germany - Olavius geniculatus... | ecosystem: Host-associated > Annelida >...
ATTGCGACGAAATGGATGGAGATAGACTACGATTACCTGCGAACAGGAACTGCTATAGGCTTTCGCGCGTCTCATGAGCTTTGCTCAAATTACTTGTTTTACACATTTTAGTCTGCAGTGCTTCGCTGCTGTTATTGAGCAACATATAGGGCATGTGGCCTGCGAATGATCCATCTACAACAATTCTCCCTGTTAACTTTTGAGAGTGGCTTAGCCTGGAGAAACTGGTAAATATATGCTTGTTAAAAAAGTTAATCGATTGTGTGCTAAGTGTTTTGTTGTATTGTTGTCAGGGGTGGCAGGATGGGTGGTGATTTCCGGAGCGGTCGTTCTGGTGGGATGCCTCCAATGAGAGGTCGGCGGGATGATTATGACGATCGCCGAAGAGGTTTTGGTGGTGGTGGCGGTGGATATGGAGGAGGAGGGTAAATAACTACTGGTCTGCCTTGTGGTTATTCTAGTTAAATATACATTCAGTATTTGTCAGTAGTGTTTGTTGTGATATGTATTGGATTCTAAGCCATTGAGTGGCTTCATCACTATCAGTAAAATGTAGGGCTCCATCTGGATGGTAGCCAGAGCCCTGTGCATTATCCTGTATCTGAAGAATATGCATTATACATTTTCTTACCATATGACATTAGTTAGATTGTATGTGCGTGAATTTCATTGGTTAATGTTAAGTGGTTGTGTGTGGGCATGTGTGTGACTGTGTATAGGTAATTTATTGTCGTTATTTCTGTTTGTGTGTTGTTTTTTTTCTGTTTGATTTTTAAGCTGTCGTTTTTGTTGTCAGATATCAGTGCAACCGATTGCCTGGAAAGACCCCTCCCAAAGTGACCAGTAGTATGTCGAGCAGGACCTATAACAAGTCTACTCGTTCACGAGACTAGCTTTATGATGGATTGCTAGCAGTCATTTTAAGAGTAATTTTAGTAGTAATAGCAGCAGCGTGAGGATAATGTTTCATACATGATGTTATTGCAGTTTTGGAGGTCGTGGTGAGACCACGACATCGCAAGTTAGTGTACCACGAGAGGTGAATAGTTTTCTGTTTGCATATTGCATATGGTTCGCAGTTTTTACACACAATTGTTATTTCACTGTAAATTTACCGATTGTTTTCGTTTGTAACTTTAGACTTTGTTCTAATCACTGTTTCTTGTTTTGGTGCAAGTTTTTGACAAGTAACCATACAAAAGTGCCATGTTTGCAGTTCAGGCACCAGAGAACATGCAAGTATTTTATACTGCATAGTTACCAGTGGCAAAAACTAATTGTCACAGAAAGTTTGATTTTGTGTTGTATACATCGTGGGCCATTAAAAAAAGTGCCACTTTATTTTTGTCCATATCTTTGCAATAATGAGATTGTTATATATCCCACCACGTGGTAAATGCATTTCTACACTACCTTGTGAAATATAAATGTAAGCAAAAACTAACGATAATAACAAAAATTTAGGTAAATGAAAAACACACTTCAGACCAACATTGCGATGAATAATCTGTATGACACTAGACTGTGTTATACCCACACAGTCTAGTGTCACACAGACCATTCACTGCAGTGTTGGTCTGAAGTGTTATTTTTTTCAGTTTTACCAAAATGTTTGTTTGTTATTATCGCTATATGTGCGTATTTCATTGATATTTTACAAGATAGTGTAGATACGCATTTACATTGTGGTGGGATATGTAATAATCACGTTATTGCAAATTGTCTGCAGAGCATGCTAGTGAAAGAATTTTGAAAATCGGTCAATAATTGGCGAAGATATGGACAAAAGTAAAGTGGCACGTTTTTTGCCCACCCTGTATATATCATGGCACACCTGTTGTACAAATGAGGGATGCCTTAGCAAGTTTTGCCACACATGATATTGTATGATGCAGCTGGCCGGACTAATCATTGGGAAGGCGGGATCAAGGATCAAGGAAATCCGCCAGCAGTCTGGTGCATCGGTGTCGATAGCTGACCCAGACGAAGGGTCTGAAGACCGCATCATCACAATAGTTGGCACCAACGATCAGATCCACGCTGCCCAGTATCTGCTGCAGATGAGGTTTGTGTGGTACAGTTGTCATACTCTCAGAATTAGCGTGATGCCACTTGATTTTTGACGAGTTGCGAGACTGATGGCAGAATCTCGTTGTGTTGTGATTCATTAATGGAGCATATTGGTAGGTATTGCATCAACACTGGGTTACCATTTTTTCTGGTTGTTGCATCTAAATTTGCATAAATTCTGTTACATTCTGCTGATGTGTTGCACGGTGGAAACTCTGCACTTCCGTACAATAGTTTATAGCACATCATTGGCTGCGATTGTTGGCATGTTGCTTTCTCATAACTTTTGTCTGACTTTTCCTCTCCAACCACACATGCACTGTGTCTAGAAAAAAGTAAACCCCTGGGCATTGTACATGTGAATGAATCTGAATAAAATTTTGCGTGTGTACTTAATCCCCAATTAATTGCTGAACTGATCGCCAAATTTCATTGCAAAATGTTATTTTTTCAGCGGAGTTATTAAGTGCTGAATATTTATACCAGAATACAGTGTCTGGTGGTTTTCTTTTTTCCAGTCACAGTGTAAATATGGTGTCGAATAGAGTTTTGGTATGAAAATGATAAGCAGAAGGAACCAGTGTGATAACGGTGTTTTGTGTTGTTCGTCGTTTCAGTGTGAAGCAGCGTCGCCAGTAACCCTAGAGAGAGAGAGACGGATTATCTCACTAAGCACTCTCACTGTATTACATCTCTCGCTGACAACTGACTCTTCGTAGTACAATGAGCTGGAGACTGTATTTTTTTCATTGCATTTTATCATTATCACATACGTGATGTACACTGTGTCTCAAAAAAAGCATCCCGGACATTTTTGATTGTAACTTCAAGAAAAGTTATGGAATTTTTTTTATAATTTTTGGTACAAATATTCCTGAGACAACTTGCCTTTAAGTAAATGTTCAATTTCCCACCTCACCCAGACTGTTTGTGCACTACCTGGGGAAAGCAGAACCAACAAAATATTGCTTTTTTACCCAATACAGTATTATTGCTTATTCTAAATAATGCATAAAAACATATTTTGTTAACTTTCTTGACGCTTTGGTTGACATTTTATCCAATTGTTTTGTTTTTCAACTCTATACAGAAAGAAATTGCTTAAAATATGGGCGCATTGTGCAAACACAGGCATGAAGACGCTTTTCTCATTCATTGACATCAGTGTCGATAATGTTCTGCTTCATACTAATCCGAACTTCACCAGTTACTTCTTGAATTTATAAACATTCCTGAACGTCATTTGTAGACACACTGCTTTAACCTTGTAATTGACTGGCTGTTGGGGGCAAAAGATCTGGATACATAGAATTTATTAAAGTTGTATCATTCATTTTAACACATGATTTGCTCGGTTGGTTTCCCCCAAGTAGTGCAAAAGCAGAAGTTGGGTGAGGTGGGAACTTAAACAATCATTCAATAGCCAGTGGTGTCGGAGATATTTAAACCAAAAATTATATCTGATGATGTTTCTTCAAGTTGTGATTGATAATGTCGGCGAAGTTTTTTTTGAGACAAAATGTACAGCAGCTATGCTGTTTGTGAATTTAACTGTGTGAAACTGTAAACACTGAAACAGTTACAGCCTGAAAAACAGGGATTTTGGTTAAAAAAAAATCTGGGAAATGTCATGAAAAAATCTTATCAGGGAAAATTGTCCAAAAATTTTCCTTAAAATTGTCTCAACAGGCTTTTTGATATCTTTCACCTAGTTCTCTATGTCAATTTATTTTGTGCTGTTTATTGCTGAGTTTTGCTTACCTGTGTTTCAGTTTTTGACACTTATATCTGTGTTATATTTTCATTAGTGCTAGGGTTAAGTTACCCTAGTTGAGTATCAGTTAAAATTTTCAGGAGTGATGCGAATTGTCAGCAGAAATGTTGGAGAATTTCATGGTGTCTGGAGAGGAGTGCGTCACCTTATATAGAAGTGTAAACAGCAGACTGTTGCTAGTAGATGTGACTAAAACTGACACTGAAGCTAGCCCGATACCTGCACCTGGTTTAATGCGGGTCACTGTATTTGTTTGTGCAACAGGTAGTATCAGTAAATGACAGCAGGTTAGTGTTGCTAGGACTTATTTGAAGTGCAAAATCTGTTCTGGTGGTTTTGGTGATACCTGGACCTCTAGTATGGTGATTGACCTGTAACCTGATGTCCATATATTTGTCCTGGCTTACCTGAAGATCCTTCATGTGGGAGTGATTATAATTGGCCACTGTGTCACTAGTAGTGCCATAGGTTTGTGTTTTGTATACTGTTGATGTTCACGAATGTATGACAGTTTTGTGAATTTGTTAAGAATAATGTGCGTCTCCAATTTTACACCCACCGAACATGCAGCAAACTTGCCAAGTTGCAGTTGTGGTTTCCACGTTTATTATTGGCGGTCTGTGTCAGACGATGAGCTGTGAATGCTAACAGTGTGCTTTTTTTATGAACATTAAAAACTTGCGGTACTTTTGTCATGGCATTTATCTTGTGATTGTCTCAGAATTTGTCGAACCAAGGCACTTTGTGTGTTAAACTAAATTATTTTGTGTTTATGTATATATCATCACATCAGAATTGCTCATGTGGTGTCACAATGGCTGTTCAGTGTAAATGATCTTCCTAAATGAAATGTTAGATGTAATTGTTACTTCTCTCTGAGTTAAAAAAATACTCTACTGAGTACTGTTGTAACTTTCTCATGTAGTTTGACCAATTTTCAAGTGTTAGAACAGTTATTAGCACACAGAAATAAAGCATTTTGAACAGTTTGTGACATTGATGTTTATAGCACAATAATATATAAGAACCATTTGGTGTTCAACTGGTTGACTTTTTGCCAGCTGATGAAATTGCAGCCTAGACTAATTTTCGTACGTTAATACACAGTTTGTCATTAATAATAAGTTTCATTTCAGGTGTCTGTATGCAAATTGTGGATATCTCTGTCAGTGATTTAGTCAGCAGTTGAATTGCAGATACCTAATCATATTGTACGTATCTGCAGTAACATTACAAATATTGGCAGTTAATTATGAATGTCTTAATTTAATTGTTCTACAATTTAATTGTACATTATTTCAGACATGTCTTCTGCCTTGCAACTGAATTTTAAATACCCACACTAACTACAGATATTTGTGGATAAATTAATATTGGAGATACCTGCAAGAAATGGAGACATGCTTGGAATAATTAGCTGTAATCAAGTAATTAGCAGTGTTTGTAATCCCAAAATTTCGGTATCCCAGACATTTTCGACAATCATTATCCTGGGATTGGCGGCGTCTTAATCCCGGGATTTTTGAATCAAAAATTAAAATAGTTTTTTTGAGGCTAAATGCTACCAATAGCAATTTTCGCCATCTAAGCTAATGAATAAAATATTTCTTGCTGTACACTGTTAGTGTAAGTAGTATTTTGAAACCGTTCGCTTTATAATCTTTGGTTTAGATATACCTTCCGTATAGCTGCCTACTTCATTATATGCATAAAGTCAGTCTATAAATGATACTAAATTAACGGCTAATCTATAAGGCTAATTCCGAAACAAGATCTCGGGATTACAAAGTTCTCATCGACAGGGTGACAAACGGTACAGATTTACTTACTTACTGTTTACATAAACTAGAAAATGACGTCACCGGTAAAAAGATAAACAAAACATAATTTGACTTCCTGGTCCTGGTTTTGCGTAAAAAATATTGCAGATTATAAGTTAGTTTACCACTGACTGGATAGGTAATTACAAGCGTGGTCTACAATCTATATGTAGTAGATGTATGTGATGAGAAAAGTATTGAGAAAAGGTTATATAACTTAAAAGTAAACAGGACCAGAGTTGCATCCACGTTTGTTAAAAGGAGATGTCTGGAGTTTTGAAGTATAGACTGCAGAAACTATTTTCTCGATGTATGGAGAAAGGTGAAGTACCTGAGACTTGGAAGATTGGCCATGTTGCACCTATTTTCAAGAAAGGGAAAACGTGTGATCCATCAATAAGTCCAATAAGTCTTACGTCAAATGTATGTAAAACAATGGAATCACTAGTCAGACACGAACCAATGCAACATCTTCTAACAAACGAGCTTTTTTACGTCATGACGTGGGTTCATGACAGGAAGATCATGTACAACACAGTTGTTGGCGGTGTTAGACATCTGGTCTCAGTTGTTAGATGAAGGGGACAACGTTGATGTAGTCTATCTCGATTTTGCTAAGGCATTTGATACTGTGCCACACAGGAGAATGATGAATAAATTGTACAGTTATGGAATTAGAGGAAAACATGTGGTCATGGATAGAAGACTACATGTGTAACAGGAAGCAACGCGTAATTGTAATGGTTTTAACCATAGGACTATAGATTGCTTACATTTGAGATGGCTAGAAGTTGCCAGAAGTGTATATAGCTTATGAGTTTAGGGTCTTAAACTGCACCATTACCCTTTACATTAGTAACTTTTGTTGTTGTGCATGGCTAATTGTTGGCTACAGCGACATCTGTGGAATGGCTTCTGATGAACTGGCATCCAAGTTGCAGCGTCGCACTGATGTAATCACCAGTGCAGAAGATGGTACAGAGCTGCCACCAGCACAGATGCCTTCGTCAATGGTGTTCAACCCATATACAGAGTTTAAAGAGTTCAGCCGGAAGGAAATACAGCACTTTCAGAAGATGTTTACATTGTAAGTAGCCTAGTGTTATTTTTGCTTGTAGTAAAGCTACAAACTGTACATAATTATTTTATGACTTCTGTGGCAAAACTTCTGCCAAAAATGTGTGTAAAGGTAATAGCAAAGAAATGCGTTAATGTCATTAAGTTCTGCCACTGGAATTCAGATATTTGACGAGCATATTATGTATTTTAATGTACGGTGAATATTGGCGCTGAGTGATGCTTTACGGCTTAAGAAATATTTTAATTGAATTGCAGTTCTGCTTGGTTAGTATCTTAAGGTAATAATGATTTGTAGCATTTGTTTATAAAATGTAAATGCTGGGAAGCTTTCTAATTTTGTACTGGATCCAGATATCATTAAATACCGATAACAGAAGTCTAGGTAGAAGGTTGTATAATGCATGACATAAAGTGTGGCATTGACTTGACTACCTTAGTTGTTCACGTGCACAGATATGACACTGGCAAAGACAAATTCATTGACTTTGAAGAGCTTAAACATATGATGGAGAAACTCGGTGTACCACAGACTCACCTTTGCCTCAAAGAGATGATCAAGGAAGTTGATGAAGACTTTGATGGCAAAATTAGTTTCCGCGAGGTTTGAACTAACTGTTTTCTTCTCATGATACCATTCGTTTTCATAGGAGTTTAATCAGTTTTTGTGATGACATGTAAAATACATGTGATAAATAGTTTTGTCTGTGTGATTTAGTCACTGCTCAAAAACTGGCTGGAGAATGATGGACCAATAGGATCTTGCTGGCAGAAAGTACTATACCTGTTTGCGTTTGAAAATTAAATATCCAGCAGCTGGAAAGCTGTAGGTGCTAACCAGTGCTTTGTAAGTCCTGACTATCAGCCTTTCTGAGATTGTTGAGTTTAAACAGTTGCATGGTCCAAAAGATGATCCTAAAATGCTATATTTATACTGAGTGTATGCCTGTTCGCTTCTAGCTTGTTACAGTTTACAAGATAAAATGTTGTGGTAGAGTTGTGTGTGTTTTCAGTTTCTGCTGATATTTCGTAAAGCTGCAGCTGGTGAGTTGAAGAATGATGGTCTGATGGAGGTTTACCGACATATTGCTGAGGTGGATGTTGGAGCTGAGGGCGTCAAAGGTGCTAAGAATTTCTTTCAAGCAAAGGTACTTCAGCATCAAACTAACTAGTGCGACATTACATGTAGATTTTGTCTATTCCGTTACTGTGCTTGTCAGTGTTGTAAACACAGGTTGTAGTTTTATAGTATTTTATGCAGTTTGGTAGTTTTATATATAAATTACGTTTACAAGGAACCACAGTTGCCAGTTTTTATATACATTTGGGTGTGCATCAGAGGGAATGTTTTGTTATGGTAAAAGTAAAGGGAAATATCTACAAGCATCGTTCGATAAATAAGCTACAAAACAGCGTCATTCTGTTAATCCGAAATATGTGTTTTGTAGGGAATTTTATTCTTAACAAGTGTGGAAATTTTTTTGATGATGATGTCATTATTGTGACGTCGTCCGTTTACAAACACAGTCTACATGTGTTTTATTTTTCCCATTAGTAATCTATCATAACTCACAAGTGACAAACAGCATAGGAACGAAAAATGAATAAACTTAACAAGTTAATGCCATTTTTTTAAATGCTAAACGTTACTGTTTCATTTTTTCAACATATCATCTGAGTTTGCTCAAACATTTATCCTATCTGTCAGCAAACTTCTGAATGCTTGATACAGAGAACAATGCTGGCTGCTGTCCATGCCACTGAAGAATGACTCATTGCATCTCGGTATACAATACAAGTTTCTGCCAACCTATCATTTTCTTACATCAAACGTGAACTGTCGCTTCATAGAGCACTTGTCACCATATACAGGGTGCATCTCAAAGTCAATCTGATTTGCATTAAGACTTCTTGCCCACAAAAAAATGATAATGACATGCTGTTCATTATGGGAGAACTTCATTGGCAATATCAATGTTTATAAATGACGTCACAATAACGTCATCGTCATAAAATTCACAGCTGCTACTCAGAATTAAATTCCCCACAAAACGTATATTTCGCATTTTTAATATTTGGAAAATTAACAGAATGGTGCTGTGTTGTAACTTATTTATTGAACAACCCTTATATAAGTTGCTGCAGATAACCGTTGTAACCACCAGTGCTTTGTAATCTCGAAGTGGCAACTGATTGGCACAGGTTTATTGCACCACAGTGCAGTGCACTAAGCACTAGAAGCAGCCATAATTGCACATGGTAATCAACTACTATGCCCGACGTTGCCAGTATTATCATCATTGCCATAGCTTATATAAGGCATGCATAGGATACATTTTCCATTCCACTGAGGTAGGAGGCTGATTTGGTCTGAGTAAACACTGTGGGACTGCAATTCAATTATATAAGTCATAGTATTGTTACCTCCGGCAAAATTGTTACTTTTCAAGTGCTCTTAGTTATCGTGGGTTTGTATATTATAACTTTTGAATTTGTATTTTATGTTTTATTGTAAATTCTTTTTACTGTAGTTTAGGGCCTGGTTTTTATGATTGTAAACCCCTGCCATCCATGAATGTTGCTGTACAAACTTTTATTGTGATTGATTAGATTGATTTGGTGAATGAAAACTCGAAATTTGAGCGTGAAATACGAGAAGAGCAGGAGGAGAGGAAGAGAGAAGAGGAGGAGAAGAAAGTGCGGAAAGCTGCGTTCAAAGAAAAAGCGACATTTTTCCAACAGCAGTAACTTGAGTGCTCGGCGTAGCCCAAATTCCATTACACCAACTTTGCGATAAAGTCCGGGACAAGTTCGCGGCAAAGTCGCGGACACAAATCATGAAAGTCCGCGGCACAAATCACGTCGCCAACTTTCATGATTTGTGTCCGCGACAAGTCCGCAACTTTGTTGCAAACTTGCCCCGGACTTTGTCGCCGACTTCCCCCGTGCATTGTAATGGACTAAATTCCATTAGAGCGACACAAATGGGTTTGTCGCGGACTTGTCACGGACTTTGTCGCAAACATCTCGACATGTCGAGATGGTTTGTGTCCACTACTTTCATGATTTGTGTCCACGACTTTCCCCGTGGGGAAATTTCGGTAAAAGTCGGCGTAATGGAATTTGGGCTTGTTCACACATTCACAGCAGAATAACATTGAATCAGTCATTGTAGTTGTGCTTCTAAATGATGGCCATCACATTGTGTTGTTGTTTATTTGTATGTGCTAATTCTGCTAGTGTATTGTATAACTTGAATGCCTAGCATTTTTTACAAGAAGTGTAATGCTTATTGTTATTCAGTATGTACATGCTTGTATTGCTTGTCTGTTGTCTACGATGGATGGCTCAAGTCTGTGCAGTTAGTCCATGTACGATGTGTCATGATTTAAACTGGAACTGAAATCTTTCTTGCACAATTATCACTTTTGTGCCGATGGAATTCATATTAGTGCTCTGTTGGTGAAAGAATTCACTCATACGTTGTAAAAACCTAAATTCATTTTCTGCTAAGCCATCGATGGTATCCAGATTTCAGAAGGCCATCTGACAAAGTTGTTGGCATGGTCAAGACAAGTACAGCTTGATATATATACTTGTAAAGTGCATGAGTGAGAAGTCAGATAGTTGAATTGTGCATGTGTTTGTGTTTTAAATTGGTAGTTTGTTTGATATTGTTGAATCAAACTATCGTGCATATTGTCGTATGTTTGTTGTAACTGGCAAAGACTGCACATTGTAACTATAGCTTAGGTAACTGTGTTTGTTATATATTTAGATTCTGCATGTTGTAATTTTATAGTTTGATATATTTTTTTTGTGCTTACTTTTAATGTACCTACAATGAATATTGTTTCTCTGTTTGCCATTGGTTCATAAAAAGTAATCCCTAAAGTTCACAACTTCAGAAAATTATTTCCAATTTCTATAATTCTTTTACTAGCATGCTGATCAGTTCATTAGGTGATAACCTCACATTCATGAGATAAGTTCAATTTTCTTGAATAGTTTCACAGAGTAGTATTAGCTTGGTGTGTGGCTTACTCGTTGTGAACCTCTGCTGCACTACCTTGTGTTTATTGTGCAAAGACTGAAATTTTTGTATTCACAACTCAGTTCAATGGAGTGTTTCAGATGCCAATTTCTTGCTGCAGTGTAAATATTGGTTAATTTTTGATGCACTTGTAACAAAAACTGTGTGGCTCAGTAGTCTAACGGTAACATGTTGGACTTGTAATCCTGAGGTAACTCGCAGGTTCGACTCTGCACCAGGACGCTGCTGGGTAACGACCTTAGGCAAGTTGTTCACACACATGTGCCTGTCACCAAGCAGTATATTTTGATACCGGCTTCACTGCTGGGACGTAAACAGGCACACTGCATGATACACTGGCCCTGTATCTGTGGTCTCGCAGTGTAAAAACTGGTGTCTGGCTGAGGGCCAAGAAAACGGAGATCACCGCCCCATAGGCCTTAAGGCTCAGGAAGGACTTTACGTTTTTTTACGTGTAATGAAATCTAGCTACATTACTTTTTTACGTGCCACTCTACGTGCTTCTTGTAACAGTGTTTTTACTATTGAATCATTATGTTATCGAACTTGGCTGTTTGGTAATAAACTACCATTAACTAATGCTAATTTTTATTTTGTAATGTACATCTCCACGATTCCATAACTTTGATAGCATTTGCTGTAATAATTGCTTATTAATGCTGTATTAGCCTAGTCCTGTGCCAGATTATCAGTGGAATACTTGTGTGCCACAGAGAAGTCACATTAAGCTGCAGTACCATGATACAGTCTAAAAAGCAGATACATTTTTAGTTTTTACTTACTTTCCATTGCTGCCTACTTGACAGATAGGCCACCAACAGCAAAGCTTATGTCATCAAACCTTTGGAAGTGAACAAAGTGGACACTGCACCACCTGCAACTAGTTCGTAATTGTTCTGTCACGTTATCTTGCAGACTTTTGTGTACGTTGGTAAATTTTTTTTACATCGATGCCAGTTGTTTTAAACAGTGTAGCACATACATTTTTATTCCAGTATTTTGGTAACATTCGTTAGTTATTCGGAACAGCACCTGCCTCTTAATAGAACATAAGATCGACAGTATTTGTAGACTTTCACCAGTGGTTAAATTGACTGATAAATATTGCATGTGTGGCATTGTGTGTGTGTAATTGTGCACTGATGTGACTGAATTACGTCGCATGTATTTTTGGCATTCTTCCGTACAGATGGTGCTTATGTTCTGCTGTTGTCTTTTGTGTCGATTTCCATCTGCTGCAAGGGCATATTTGTAAATGCAATCATGCATTCCGCATGCTTTCATAATTGCTTTTTATGTCGTTATCTCAAACTGTAAATGTGGCATTCTTATATGATTCTTTAAAATGCTCACTTTGCTCAGTGTACTGTTGTCATCTCACTGTTATTATTTGCTTTTTCTGTGGCGCATAGTTTAGTGTTTTAAGTGCATATAATATGAATTAGAATTGAGCATTTAACAGCAATATTGTGTGCATTATAATTGTGTTATGCTGGCCCTTACAGGGACATCATGTTGAACATTACGATTAGTAAATTTACATGTCAGTAATAATAATAACACCAATATTTCTTCATGAAAGCCCTGCTAACGCAAAGCGGAACGTGCAACAGCGGTGCACTGTCGTATGCTAGTGATCCGTAGTCTTCATCCGTAGATCTCATCCATACAGCTTTTGGCTACAGTTTCAAAGAAAGCCCAGTAAAACAAAATCAGTCGCCAGAGGGCGCCAGACAACCAGCGGCTAAATATGTATAGTGTTTTACTTGCACTCACCAGAGGGCGCCACCTATCTCGCTCTATCAACGCCGTATCAGCTGAGAATTAAAAGTTTTTCCCACCCCCTCTCATTTAGCGCCCTTATTTGGGGTGACCCCTTTCAAACTTATGGAAAAGTTTTACGGTTCCTGAAACTAGAGTCTAACAGGCAGACGACAATGAAGATTTGGTGATTCTAGATTGCACAGTTTTTGACTGATCCACTCGTGTGACAGACGGACAAACAGAATTGTAACAGCAAAGACATGCTACAGCAGTAGCTGCTGTTGCGCATAAAAACTGCAAATGTAGCAGGTATGGCACAGGAAAAAGTGGAACATCATTGCATTAACAGATACTCGAGTTAAATACAACACGGGCAACAGTTACTGCATTACTTTCAGTAATTTGTATTTTTGTATTTCAGTTACGACTTGTTAAATACAACATTGTTTGCAATAGAGATGGCAATGTAAGTAAAAATATATTTTTCTGATGAAAATGTTCAAATAAAAAATGGTAATGTCCTGTTGGTCCTAGTAACTATATGCAAACTATTACGAAATTAAGATGCTCATGAAGTCTCTAAAATTGGAACAGTCAAAGACACTGCAAAACCAGATACAGTGGCAATATGCAATGCACATATACATAGCCCTGCAAGACTTCATTTCCTTTATAGTCTTATAAATGACCATTTGCAGCTTCCTACAAGCTCCACCAGCAACTGGCGGAGTTGTCGGGTCACAACGTGAATTTTACATCCCTACTCGCACTATACACGACAAGTCATCTTAGCGACTTGCCACTGCAGGCAATCACTTGCACTACTTAACAGACAGGCCAATCCTCAATTTACCTACCCAAGAGGGATGGAAGGCTGAGTTTACCTTGGTACTGGTTATATGCCGAGATGGTTTATTGTCCACGGACAGTCGCCCATCCATGTACAAGTACTAACCACCTGATAGTGACCCGGCTAGGAGTTGAGCATATAACCATAATGCCACCAAGCTACTGTCATCATGGTCATCATTATATCTGCCTTTGGACATAGCAAACACACAGCATGTTGTTGCTAGAACTCAATATGGACAGCACAAATGGAGCCTCAGAATAAGCAAACTTCATCACGATACAAAGCATCTGTTAATTATCATGCTGCAGCAATCATGTTAATACATCAGCTGTTCAGTTTTTCATTTACTTCAGTGTCAGCACGGTGGTATATTGTCTCCTGTTTGCCTTCACGCATAGCAACGTATCGTGCTGCCACGAACAGGAAGTCACTCAACCTACAGCAGAAACAGAGACATTTAACAAGCTTTTATGCTACTAGTGTAGCTGTAGCACAAGACACTTTAGTTTATAACAGAGAAAGCTTTAACACTGGTCTCTATCTGTTATACATGCACAGCACTGCCATTAGTGAACTCTTAGTCACAGGCAATTTTGCTGTCGAGTGCACACCAGTATTTGTGCCACCATACGTATTCAGTAAGTCATAAAGCTATTAAAGTTATATAGAGCGCACTATGTCTACGGAATCCTGCCGAATCTGAGGTGCCAGAACACTGTAGTGGCTGCACAAGCTGCCTTGCCCTCTTGCTTCAAAGTAACATGCTTATTATGGCAATGTAAGTATTCCTGACCAATAGACAGTATGCTGCCAATCATGCCAGTCAGTGAGGCAGTAAAGTCTGTTATGTGGCAGTCCTAATAGGCCCTATTACATGTCTTTCCTGTCCGTCTGTCCATTCATCCACCCGTCCTTCTAACTCAACATGAAAAGATGTAAAAACACAAAAATTGGTGTGAATGTTCATGAGGCAGCAGTGATCGCTGTGTCAATATTCACCTCACAAGGTCAGGTGAAGGTTGGGGTTGCGCAGCTCTAGGAGGAAAGCCTTATAATGTTGGCACTAGGCTGACATGCTTCTGTTTTAAGCTACATACTTTTTACAAGTTGGAAGTCCATTCTGTTGCCCTAGCAATAGCAGCAAAGCAATGAATGCCCTCGGCACATAATGTGTACCAAACTCAAAACGTGACTTACTTAATCAGTTCCCTGTAAATGTACATTAACTGTGTATACCACAAACACATATCTCACAAGCATAATGCAAACAAGTAAGTCATAACTTTCTCAATCATGCTTCCACTTTAGTTGTTCTAGCAGAGGTAAACATATGTCATTTACAATAATACTAAGACAGAAATAACAACCTGTTTAAATATTTGGCAGGTTCGTTATCTACTTCACCATTTCTCACCAATGGAACAAGCCTGCATAAAAAACAAACGCAATTTGTCATAAAGGTAAATCACAACAGTGATGAAATACATAACACAACTTTCACACAATATCTACAAGTACAACAACAATAACACTTTTAAGAAGCCCAAATGGCACCTGTCTATTTTACTAAATGAATTCATTATTTCCACCAATGGAACGAAGTGAACATTGGAGGAGATTATGAGATTGGTCGTTCTGTTCGTCGTTGTATGTGCGTGTGTCTGTCTGTGTACATGAATTGGTGGAGATATGCACTCTAACAAGCATGTTCTAGTTTTTCGTTCTAGTTTTCAGTTATTATTAAGTTTAGTTTAGTTTAGTTAAGTCAATTTTATGTTTTGACTATGTGCGTCGCACTATGTGGCAGCAGCAGAGTTTCTCAGGCAATACTGAAGACAAGCATAGCATATTGCTTCACATTACTGATGATGAAGATGCTGCTATCAGTTCTTGTGTAACAGACAATTTTTACTACTGGCAATTACGGTGCAAGTCCACGTCCTGCAGAGGTTCTGTAGTGACTTCTGAAGTGGGATTTTTGCTGGACAATACTACCTATTCGTTACAAAGTACTAGAAGAGAATTAAGTTAAGTTTACCTTCTCTCTGCCCGACGACATACGCTTCTGGCAACATGCAGAGAGGAGCTGGACCAACCGCCAGACTGCAGAGAACAACCAGTCACACAGTGAATCTTCAGCAACAATGCAACGTAACTTGCTATGTCAGTGTACCACGAATAAAACAAGAAAAGCCCTGCTAATGCAAAAGGAAACACGCAACGGTGGTGCATCGTCGTACGCTAGTGATCCGTAAACCTCATCCGTACGGCTTTTGGCTACAGTTTCAAAGAAAGCCCAGTAAAACAAAATTAGTCGCCAGAGGCCGCCAGACGACCCGCGGCTATAGTGTCTATAGTTTTTTACTTCTACTCACCAGAAGGCGCCACCTATCTCTCTGCCATCGGTTATCGGCAGGATATCGCAAATTTTCCCTACCCCCCTTTCATTTAGCACCCTTGTTCCGGATGACCCTTTCGAAAAGCTTTATGGTTCCTAAAACTAGAGTCTTCCAGGCAGCCGACAGTGAAGATTTGGTGATCCTAGCTTGCAGCGTTTTTGACTGATCCACCAGTGTTACAGACGGATGGACAGAACTGCGATGGCAAAGATGCGCTACAGCAGTAGCTGCTGTTGCGTGTAAAAACTGATTATATCTTCACAGGAAACACACCTCAGAGCTACACAAAGTGTCACCAGCCATATGAAATCACACACTGATACACACAGGTAAATGCGCCCCACCTGGGCAGGCTGGTACTTGATTTACCTACCCCGGATGAATGGAAGACTGAGTTCACCTGTGTGGTTTTGGTTACACACTGAGAGGGTTTACCTGTCTAAATACAGTCATCCATCTGGGTACTAACAAAGCTTGGCAAATAGCAACTACACTGTTTCGAAGTGACATGTTAACCACTAGACCAAGTCAACACCAAAACAATGTATGCATGATACATTACACTGATATGGCGGCAAAAAGTCACAATGTCAACAACACGAACTACCAACAATGTATCTTTTTACAGAGCTCTCAGCTTTGCCACATATAACAACAGTCACTATTTTAGTATCACTGTTATGGAGATACAATATGACTAGCTGAACATGTTTCTTTTAAATTCACAACTGCCAGAAAATTATCAAATGCAATAGCACGATGTATTCCCAGGGACCAGCCTAACCGAAGAAGCTCTGAGAAAAAAACGTGTGTATGCGAGTGCCATCTTTCTAGCTCTTGCAACTATTACGAGTGCAAATATCAATGACGCGTGTCTGTGAGAAATGATTAAAAAAACAGACCGGCAGAATAAAGTTCTTCAGAGGTGGCAATTTCTCCTGATAGTCGTCAATCCAATGCTCCAACTGCATCACCCACTCCTTATTGAAAGATGTTTTACCTGCAAATGTTATCACATCTCTCACATTAGCACAACTGTAAATAATGATGCATGAAAAGTGCTAAATTACTCTCTCATTAAAATTTCTTGCTAAAATATTACAAGTTATGTATCACTTTAGAAAAAGGCTCGGCTTCTACTTCCCACAGATCCCTGGCTCCTTCTTTATAACTAAATATGCCACTGAGCTCAAACCTAACGACAGACATCACCAGCAACTTACTCAAATGAGCATCTCGTGCGGATGACTGTGGTGTTGCAATAGCAGATCCGATGTCTTGCAATACACACTGAATCTGAAGAAAAAACACAACATGCAGCTGATCGTCCACGACTCCACATTCAGTACTGTTGCACATTGGGGTTCTCAGTACAGTTATATGTACACTATAAGCTACGAATGGTATTATACTGCACTGTTTGTTCATATCTGAGCAGGTATAATGTGGGTTTGTAGTCTCTGAATGTTTTCTAGTTTATTGCCTTTACCCAGTGTTACTTTATTTTTCTCACACTTAAAATTCCATTACAAATACTACTCAATCCTTGCTAAGAGTCCGCAAACTCCAAAAAAACTTGTTCACTTTCAAAAATATTGATTGACTGGTCTTTTTAAAGCTATAAATGATTTTCAGCTATTTTGCGCTTTAGTAAAAAACTGCAAATTAACTTTAAATAACACAGTCTGTATCAAAACAAAATAAACATTAAGCTAAACTGCAGCAAATTTAAACATGTGCAAGTCAGAACTAAAATCAAAACCTAATTCAAGAGCATTTTAAAATAAAACAAAACCTGAATGAGACGTTCAATAACATCATGACCTGCAACATCACAGAACTCCCTGGCAAGTCTGCAAAAGCACATTCATTCACTTATTCATTCAATCAATTAATTTTTTTACAATGGTGAAAAACTACAACTTGGTCCACTAAGTAATAGGAACTCTTTGCCTGATTGTTGTGCTAACATTGACAGTATTAACTGCTTTAAAAGCATATTACTGTTACACTAGAACCAAAGACTGTGTAATAACAACAACAAAAATATGTAGCAAGCCTGTGTCCACTCATGCCATAAGCATCAGAATCTGACGGTGGCAATGGTGAATCAAATGAAAAAGTAGAGGTTAGTGTCCAGAAAACCGTCAGGAAATAATTTTATGAAACGATGCCTATCGAGCCACCTATAACAGGTAGTAAGTGACTAAGCAGACATCTCGTCTTCCGGCAGGTTGTTCTAGAACAGGACTGACAACTGGGAAAGCTCAGCTGCCAACAGCTAATGGCTTGAAAAAAGCCATCACCAGATGGCTACTGCTGACAAGGGCAACATACTACTACTGTGCACCATATAATTATGACTGCAAATGTTGCTACATACGATCGGAAACTTACCAGAGATCTCCAATACATATTATTATTATTTATTAACATATATGGCAAAAAGACCAAAACAGCCACTAACATGCCACACAATAAAACGCCAATGCCGCAATCTACAATGGTGTCTCTGTTTCTAACGGTAGCAAAACTGTAAAACCACCGAATAAAAATTATCTGCATGACTGGTTCCTATCATACAACTTTTGACATAGAACGAAAAAATTAACACTTAGCACTAAAAGTGGAAACAACTGCAATACTACAAACTACAAAAGTGACTTCAGTGTAATAGCATTGTAGTAAAAATAATTTCACTGACCATGTTGATCGCTGACTGACAACAGTTTGCTAAAAAAGATCACCTGTCAGTGGATATACACAAGCTGTTTGAAACAAACCCTATATGGGAACTTAATTCATCGGTTGCTCCGAGTGCTTCAAACAATTTGTCATCTTTCGCTCTTCGTTCTCCAGTGAATGTTGCAGATGTGCCTGCAAGATAAAACATTTAACAAACGACATGATTATTAATGCTAACGCAGTTATAACAAACTACAACAATAATTAGCAAACATTAACAATGTGGCATGAAAAAATGCTTCTAAACATGCAGCTTGTTTAAGATTAAAAAGTACGTTGCATTAAAACTTTAAAATCATTCAGTTTCAATTAATAACAAAATAAAGACTTGACCAACCTTTGTCACCAGTCCTTGTGTAAATATGAGGTATTTTTGACTCTGACGTACTGTCAAAAAACAAACACTGATGCATTAAACAACTAAACAGCATGTCATGAAGTGTGACTACTGCCAGAAATATTGTGCACATATTAAATTGATATCACATCATTCCACTACGAAAATACATGCTTGTAGAAGTGATGAATCGATATATCGTAAATATCAGGGCTCGAAGTGGGACAGTATGGGCCGGTATGACATACCAGTACTTCCTTGGCCGCTGGAAAGTATACCGGCACATCTTTTCTAAGAAAAGACATAACGGTATGCTTGCAGGCTGTTTTCTGAGATTTAAGCAACTGGTCGCTGATGTTTGCATCAATCAGTGGCCAAAATAGTGGCGTTGACGATCTACCGCTAGTAATTTTCACTGTGTTTATGCACAGATCGCCGATCTACCGCTAGAATTATCGTATTTTTATTATCTAAATGGAGCATACTGCCTTGCTTAATGTTCACGTCCTGTTCCTGTGCTTATATAGGATTTACATACTTATTATTTGAAGATATCAATATTGCAATATTTTGTAAAATATCGTATCAATATCATATCGACATTGAAATCCTGATATCGAGTCATCACTAGCTTGCAGTAAGTCAATGAAGTCGTATACTTGCACCAACGGACTTCCTGATCCATATCACGAACAAAAATTGCAACGTAAAGACCTGTCACGTTCAAGTTTTAGTTCAAGTATAAACAGCACGCAGTGAAATCTAACATCGGAACCACTAACCTGTAAAACGCGTACGTAACAACCATCATATTACTAGATCTACTAAATATTTCCCCAAATGCAGGAACAGAGCGAAATATTGACCATGACAGTTTCAACAAACTCATTATTGCTGTACAAACTGATTAAAAAAACAATTGTACTACTAACGCACAACTCACAACTGTTTTTGTTTACAAAAAGTGACCTTCACCTTTCATTACCATAGATATCATATTAATTGTACACACGGTCAAGCACACGGTGACTCAAAAACTTCAAACTGCTTACGGCAAGTGGATGAGAAAACAACTCCGTTAATTTAAAATCATTATTTTGGCTTTAGCTGTCGTGGTATTATCATCGCTAGTCAAATTTAAGCCGAGTGTATCTTCCACGCAGCAACTGGTAAAATAAGCTTATTCTGCAGTGCCAAAATAAGCGATGCGATGCATTTAACGCCAGTACACGTGTACCTAACGCAGCAAAATTGTGGCAACTATTACAAAAAAATGCCGAATTGCATTTTGCACAATTGTGTAGGCTATTTAAAATTTACCATGCACCTTTTCGAGCACACCAGAAAAATTTGAATAAATGCATAGTAGGTTTTACCAATTTGTTCGCGAAGAAAATGAGAAACTGACTGTTGCATCGTCATTTTTTACCGTGATCAGTATTTAAAATTAGTTTCTGAACCATCGTGTATATGATTGTTGTTATTATCTATGCCATCTATGGTGCTGTCGTTTCCGGTGTAAATAAAGTTGTAGTTGAGTTGTCAGTTGTTTTTGGTGTTGTTGTATTATTAAAATAATTTGACACATAGATGACTGATTGTGGGTTAACAGATGATGGCGTAAGCCGCACTAGTTACCGGCGTTATGATGAGGATGACATGGGTCGGATTGCGCTTGACAAGAGTCATATACTTGTCGGTTGTACCGGCAGTGTCGCGTCGCTGCTGACACCGCGACTCGTTGAAGAGCTGGCAAGCTTGAAATATAATGTGCGTGAGACATGTTTATCGTTCAGATTGAATTAGCAATAATTTGCCAATAATGTGCTAAAATGCATCTCAGTATCTGCTATAACAGGCGCAAACTTTAGCCGTATATTTGTGGTGTCACGAAACACTGCATCGACTGCAGCGGCACTAAATATAGCCTTGTTATGCATGGCACTGATCATAGGGTACTGGCACGTTTGGTGTGGCGGCTGTGGCCAGCGTGGTTGATGTGGTTTTTCGTGATATCTGTATATTTTTTTAAATATCCGTGCACATATAAAGCACAGATTTTTTTAACTTTTGTGCCTTCCATAGGTGGAACTTTTGTCAATTTTTGTTCCTGGGAATGAAAGTTCCTGGGTACAAAAGTTTCTGTTACCAAAACATGCAGATGTCATGATTTATATTATGTAATGTTCAACAGCTCCTATTCTGTTACAAACTAACTAGACAGAAAGAAAGCTAACTTTAATTAGTAATGTCATGACTGAAGTGAAATCATTTTCTTTACATTACAGAAATATAGAAATATAGGTGCATCACTGCATCTAAAACTTTTTTTATGAAAGACTTATATTGTAGCCCGTAATTGTATCGCTGCACTGTTTGGGTACAGTATAACCATGTATGCACAATGTGATGTGTTGTTATTATTGTGTTAGGTTGAAGTACAAGTTGTTGCTACAGACCGTGCGATGCACTTCTTCGATCGGTCAAGCTTTCCAGTACGCGTATTCTGTGATATCGATGAGTGGCAGGTTAGATCTGGAGATCTATTTCACTGATGTACTTGACAGTGTGTTGTCCAGCTTGTCCCAGCTTCTACAGACTGCAGAGTCATATGTTGCTGACATTGCCTGTTTCTTAGTGCTGCATCTTCACTGTCGTAGTGAGCCAGAGAGGCATGTACTAGTCACATAGTGTGCAGTAAAGCCTGTGTAGGACTGTGCTCAGAATGCTGTACGATGGCTTGGCTCAAACTAAGCATGAAGTATTGATAACATCAATGTAGAAAAAGAGCAAAAAAGACACTACTGGTAGTACTGTTTCAGTGAACATTCTTGGAGTGTTTTCCAGCTTTCTTTTTTTTCATTTTGCATGATTAGTTAATATCATTTGGCAGTTTTTGTTAGGTTTTATCTCTAAGCTTAACAACAAATTTGAGCTAATGCTCACGAGATGCGCGAAAGCCTATAGCAGTTCTGGTTTAGTAGTTTAGCTGAAAATTGGGGTGTTCACGCTAAGTTAATATACAAATACCAAGTTCTCTATCTGGATCACATAACGATAGTTCCGTGGTGCCACCTTGTGAATGATATAGACTTATGTCGCAGCCCGAAATCGCCAAAAATCCATAAAACCCCCTATTTTGGTGTTCAGGGTCATTCAAGGTCATTGAATTCAGCGCCAATCGAGAGCCAGTGTACGACTTCCTATTAGTGATTAATAGTAACCTAGGCCCTATCTTGCACCGTTACTGAGATACAGTGACTTATTGGCCAAAAATCTCAAATTTTTCCCATCCCCCCTTTCATTTAGCACCTTCGTTTGGGGTGACCCCCTTTGTATTTATGGAAAAGTTTTACGGTTCCTGAAACTAGAGCCTTCCAGGCAGCCGACGGTGAAAATTTGGTGATCCTGTCTTGCACCATTTTCAATTGATCCACTCGTGTGACAGACAGACAGAAAGACAGATGGACAGAATTGCCATGGCTAAGACACGCTGAAAGCAGTAGCTGCTTTTGCGCGTAAAAACCACTAGTCGTTGTGTAAGCAGTTGTTTTTGGATTGATTGGTTAATTGAACACAGCATTATACTGTCTACGTGCAGATGTGGAGTGATCGTACTGACCCAATTCTGCATATAGAGTTGAGACGATGGGCAGACATGATGGTGATTGCACCACTGGATGCTAACACCCTGGCAAAAATAGCAAATGGCATCTGTGATAACCTTCTGGTCAGTACATTGATGACAGTTAAGGTATTATTTCAAGATTCACATTTTGTTATCACTGCATATGCAGAAGCAGAGTTTATGGACTGTAAACGCTGTCAACAAATGTTTGTTAAGGTGTTCGCCACTTGATGTTACTATTGCAAACAGTTTATCATAGAGTAGATATGAAGATAAAGTCAATGTATCATTAAATACAGGTTTTAATTGGATGAGTGTGTATAGTTTATTAGTTTATGTTAGGCTAGCTTCTGTTTCAATTTGATCAGCAGATCACCATCAACCTGCTGATCAATAACAGATCACTACAGATCACCACATATCAGCTGAGATGACAGAGTTGTTTAGCGTTAGGGTTGAAATTAGCAGTAAGGTTAATGTTAGGGCAGAGTTGGTTAGGGTCAGGGTTAGGGATAGAGTTAGGGTTAGGAGTAGGGTTAGGATTAGGGCAAAGTTGGTTAGGGTTGAGTGTCATCTCAGCTGATCTGTGGCAATCTGTGGTTGATTTGCGGTGATCTGTGGTGTTTAGACGGACCCGTTTCAACCTAGATGTTTATTCAGAGAGCAGTGGATATAGTGCATGGTTGTTGTGATATTACTACAGACATGTGTAGTACGAGCATGGGACATGGAGAGGCCTCTGTTGTTTGCGCCAGCAATGAACAAGCACATGTGGCAGCACCCTCTGACAGCCTCACACATCAGCACACTCCGCAGCTTTGGCTACGAGGAGATTCCAGTCGTTGACAGAGTCCAAGTCTGCGGTGATAAAGGTCTGTGCGATATCATTGTTATAATTATGTTCTGTACCAGTAGTTAGCAGTAGACTTGTAGTCTTTGAGATATTTCTCTGCATTAACTTCAACTTATGTGTGATATTTAGAATGAACCCACCTTGTGAGCTGGAAATTGGCACACTGTTATAGTGTTGTTACGGTTTCACACTGGCCGAGGTTGATCGGTTTTGGTTTGGTTTTGGGGAAAAAACCACAGTTTTGGTCGTTTTCGGTTATCTGACCAGCACCAAAACCAGCTGTGGACGTCTAGTGATAATGCGCACGCCTGCCAGGCATGCCCGCCATGCACTTTGTCCCTCATGGTCAGATGCGTGAGCCAGATTATTATTATACTCAGTTTATAATGCATGTTAAGTCTTTCACAATGTGAAGAATCTCAAGTGCCTGCTGAACGCAAACTGCATGGTTGGTCGGGTGACGGCGCATTGCTGATGGGGAGAGAGATAGAGAGAAGACAAAACAGACCCACAGTACCCACCAATGATTAGTTCAGGGGTGTAAAAGGACTGCTGCAGATACTGTTGTTACAGTTTCACGTTTGCCAGTTTGCTGTGATCGACTGACGTGATGGGGTGGACGGATGGCATGGCACGAGGCAAACTTGCGTTATTACTGCTCAGAACGAGTGAGCTAAGCCCCCCCCCTCCTCCGTTCGTCGACCAGACGGAGGTAAGCAGACAGACAGAGAGAGAGAGGTCAAACAACACCTGCAGAAATGCGCACGCGGTCGCCTGGTCACGGTCAGTCACAATGAAGTGCAGTGACCGACGTCAAGCTGTCCATTAGTTATACAAACAAGTAGGCTCTACTCAAACCTGTTAGTAATTAACTCTTTCGTGCTGCAGGCCAGTAGACAGGACTTCAGTTTACAACAGCATTGCATACCAGTGACTGTGTAACTGCACTCACTGCCGCTACCATCACTCGCCTTTGTTGCAATAAATATTACATAACCGGTCATGTTGTCTCACTCTGTATCACTGTCACCTCTGCGGCTGTGAACACCGCTTCACTGTCAGACGTTAATTGGTAATTCACAGACGCTTGTCTGCTTTCCCACACTCCTTCATTCAATCGTTTTAAGCCTCGTCTGCTTATACATGGAGTGCAGCGCCGCAGGCGATCTCAGTTTGACCTGGGCGATAACGCCTGCAGCCAGAGAGGCAGGCGTGACGAGTCGCTGCACCACAGTCATTTCGCCGCGACGTGCTGTTCAACGTTCACGGCAGAGTCAGGAAGCTAGAGCTGCGCCATTTGGGAATCGAAAAACCGAAACTGTCGATATTTTAGAGAGCCCAAAACTGCAGTTTTGATACAGTTTGATATTGCTAAAAAAACCGCGGTTTCAGTGCTGATTTCGATAACCATAACAACGCTATACTGTTACACCTAACCTGCCCAGAGGAATGTTTGTACCAATTTTATTTTTCAGCACCTTTTATTTTTCAAGTTAGAAGCCTATGCAAAACTGACAGGAGACAACTTTGGCAAATTATGTAGAGTGCAAGATTTTAACAGTTATTGTCTGCACTACAGGTCCTGCTCATCTGTCTTTACATAAATTTTTTGTTTCACAGTGTGCATTTCTTAGCTGTGTTCAAAGCACACTTGCATATGTCACATTGGTCAGAGCGTGTGAAACCTGGAATATGCTTTCGTTATAATTATCAGTTATTGCTGATGTCATGTTGAGCTGAGAATGTTGTTATTACCAGGGCCCGGTGCTATGGCTGATGTGACTTCCATTGTCAACCGAGTGCTGAAGAATCTGGAAAGAATTAACGGCATCTCGCATTCAGACCCAGTCGAGTCTTGTTCGCTAGACACTTTGACACTGTAGGCGTAGTATTTTCACATTGTGGTGCTTATGTCTTCTGTTATTTTGTTGCAGTTTGAGACATCGTTTTTACATTGGTGTTTATTTATTGTGATTACATTTGCCGGTACGTATGCATAGCTGTAGCTTATTGTAAACAATGTCACCGCATATATTTTGTGAGTACTGCTGATGCTTTACGGCTGCATAGGAAATGCTTGTGCCTGCTTCGACTGTTTTAATGCATGTTTGCGTACTGTATTTATTGTTTGTCGCATCACAGTATATTGTCATAGCACTACATCACTGTTACCATATTTTGTGCACAGAGGTGACATTCCTTCACTGACAGTCTCTTTGTTCTGCACGTACATATTCCAGCAATAGATAATTTGCCGTTATTTTGTTTTATGTCTGTCCGTATAACACATGATTGGTTCCCGGTAGATATCTCGAGACCATGGTTTTATTTTTGTCTTGTGATCTTTGTCTTACACTTTTGGTCATGGTCTTCTCAGTTTTATCATCGTAGTAGTTAATGGCTAAACTGCTAACGAACACAAGAATTTTCAGACAAAAGGCCACTCCCTCTGCATCTGTTTAGTGTTGGTATTGTTACAGTTAAAGTCTAGAATTAGAAGTCTTGGTGTGGACTAAATTTTGGTCTGGTTTATATTGCTGCTAGTAGTGGGCCAGCCAAAATTCATATAGGTTACATAAGCCAGCATATAGGTTCCACATCCAAATTTTTAAACCCCATAAGACAATAAGTGACCTCTATACGTGTCTGGATCAGTGCATGATTATCGATCAACACGCAAATCTTAACGACAGCTTTACTACTTTTGAACATATATATACACCATGCATAAAAATATACAGCACTGAATTCTTTAATAATTGTCCAATATCCATATCAATGTCCACTTACTAATTATACCAAACTTTTATGTTATAAAAAATTCAGTCGCAAATGGACCATCTTTATCTTATAAGCCAATGCTCTACTATCAGCCCAGAAGGACTTTTGTGACCTTCAAAATGACTTTGAAAATCAATTCCGAGAGTGGTAGCCGCCCTGGTCGTTTTGGCTTAACATAGCGGATTGAACCAACATGGATGCCTGCTATTAACACGCGATGCCACGAAAATTTTTCTAGAGACTTTTTCCAAGTTTGGCTGGCCCACTATAGTATTTGGCAAATGTCACCGATTAAATTGTTGTGCTGTCGTCTGCATGATGTGTTTCAAAGACATTGCATGTATGCGAACAGGAAATGGGCTTTTTCAACAAAACCTGAGTGTGGAAAAGTGAGGTTGAAGATTGTTTAAGCAAATGTCTGGTAGCCATTTCAGTCAATGTTTGCCATGCCCACACACGAGCTTTGGTATGCATCTCGTTGCAGTAAAGTACTAGGCCTATTCTGCATTGAGACAGATCCATTTCCTGGCAGTTAAGGACTATGACTGGGAAGTTTTTTTTGGATTTCAGTATTGATGCATTGTATACTGGTTGTTATTTCTGTCTATGACAGATGTCTATGGCGAATGTGTTATCAACTCTGCTATAACACAAATTGTCCTGTCCTGTTGCAGTCATAATTTGCAGCTGCCAATGTGTAGGATACTGCACTGTGTAATAAATTAGTATGAAAAACGGAAAGCCATGGTGAACGGTGAAGCAAAACGAAGCAGACTCTGAGGTCAAACCTCCACCAAGGACGACTTTTATTTACAGTTACTTGAAACCATGCTCAGCACTAAAGCCAGTTGTAGTGGTGACATCTAGCGAACGTGGAATGATAAACCACAATGTCATTTCACACTGCAAACAGATGCGCAAGAGCCATCTGCATCTGGATAAAAATCACTACCAAAATTCGAATCGATTGTGATTAAATTAATCAATATTACTTTTTAAGTAATCAGATAATCATTATCTTTACTAAAGTTTAAATTGGAAAAAAATGTAAAGACTAGCTGAAACAGCTCTACAGGCAAGCAGACGAATGCTACTGACTACACAAGTTAAATTTTATGACGAGCATAAGCACGAGATGGTCAAACTTGACTACATCACTGTTTTCTTCGACACACACTTAACAAGATAACTTCCAGTGTTCAATATACTGATGCAAAGTTGCAACTGAGCAGTATATTCACTAATACGAAACACATTTTCTCAATAACTAACAAAAACTACTTACCAAAAGATAACCCAGTTTATCAACGAATAATGAACAAAACCAAACCACAAAACCAGCCACCAACAATAAACAAGCAAATAACAAGAAACCACCAATGTGTACATCATTACTTTAGTATCAGACAATACATATTAAACTTGATACAAAATATTTGGCAGAATTGAAAAGCTGTCAATGATCCAACAAACAACAAAAGTTTAAATCAATATTTATAACGACATATCAAAAATACTAAAACAATATCGACTTTCATTTTTATTGTTGCTTGAAACTACAGGTGAACACGGGAGCTGTATGTGGGTGTGAAACTAAAAAAATGACATGATGGGAATCATAAGTTCTGGAATGACAAATGACACAGATTTGTGGAATTCGGCATGCATTTAAAAATAAGCCAGTCAATACCAATTCACTGTACAACAGCACTGTTAAGGACCTTTTACACTGCTACTACCTGATGGTAAATGGCCAACTTCATTGACTCCATCACATGCTTCAGATAAGCAGACATCTAGCAAGCAGACTACTAGCAGCAGTGATGATTTATATTATGTAATGTACAAAAGCTACTATCCTGCTTCAAACTAACTAGACAAAAAGAAAGCTAACTTTAATCCATTGACACTTAACTACATCCACAGGCGTCTAAAGAAGCTGAGATTAAGGAAAGCAATGTGGTGACAAAGTTAATTGCATAAGATTTACAAGAAAAACGTTGCTCGACCAAAGGCAGATTCACACCTTTTGTACACAGGATTTTTTTTTAAGAATCAGGAGAAAAGGAAGCCATCAGGGGAAATCCACAAATATCCCATAAACATTTATTTTAAAGTGGGTGAAGGGCAAATTGACCATATGATTATGTCCTAACAATTATTATTATGTTCCAAAGCAGACTTACTGGTAGTCTACTGCATGAAAAAGCAGAAAATAAAAGTGAACAAAAACTGAAAACCAACAAATGTAAGAATGTGTATCATAAACATTAAACAAAACTAAAAAAATCATGTAAACAGTACAGCCAACACCACAGTATGACAGCACTCCAACACCGAACATCTTCAAAAAAAAAACAGCATGAACAGAACTTAACATCACCTTATCGGTCAAACATAATGCAAGAATACTAAGTATCAACTGACTAATAAACAAGTGTGTAATAATTGACACTGGTACAAAAAAACAATATACACTGTGTCCAACAAAAAAGTAAGCCCCTAAACATACAATAAAATGTTAAATTTGAACAAATCTAAATAAAATTTTGAACATTAAACCCCCGATAAATTCCTGAAGTGATTACCAAATTTCATTGAAACATATTTTTAGCAAAGTTATTAATTGTTGAATATTGACAACAAAATTTCTCCGTTACCAATATGGTGTTACATAAGTAAACCACTGTACATTTGTGTAACTCTTTATCAACTGTCATATTTTGTTGAAATATTTTGAACTAGTATTTCTTCAGCCACAACTGGTAAAAATTTCATGTAAATTGATCATCATTGGAGTGAATTATGAAAAAAAAACTAAAATGGGTTTTTTTTTATGAAATACCGGGTACAACTTCTGACTACATCAACGAATTGTTTCATTTACACAGTCACACACCTAATCAATAACGAAACGCCTGAATAACATGCCCACTTAGCACTAATGTGTCAAGAACTGTAGTTAACACATTTTAGTTACCAAAAACGCAATACACAGCAGACTGCCATCTGGGTCTAGCAATGCCACCAAATGTGTTGTACGGTAAGGTCATAATGGCAATTTTTAAACAGCCCATTTATCTAAAGTTATGCATATTAGGCTGCCTAAGGAAGAAATGTGAAATTATGGGAATTGTTAGAGCACGGCTTTTAACAAACTGATGGCGTCAAACCATCAAACGTTTTATGGCATGAAGGAATGATCTTAATGTTATTTCTAAAATCAACATGAGAATAAAAATCAACACTGGCTCCCACAATGAAAACCATATAATTCTACACTTTTATGGCACATCATTTGGCATTGACTTAAGACAATTATGTAAGTGAAGCCATGATTAAGCCTTACACTAAAGCACCAGAATATTTAATTTACACTATGCACAAATAGATCGAAAACAGTATTGATATGCGAATAAACACACCAGAACGACTAGACTTACATACACAAAAAAATTCATCACACAGACGAGACGAAAAGAAGATGTCAACATGCAACAAGTTTTATTATTTCACATCAAGCAACTCCATCTACACTAAATGAACGGGTGACTTGGTCAGTATCTGCTGGCAGACCAAGTCTGCTCGACTGAGCTCCGAGCTGCTGATGCTGCGAAGTTTCCTGCTGCTCTCTGAATCGCCTGATTTCCCATCACACCGTGAGCAAACTCCTCCTGTGCTTTGGCAAAACTTGCACCCGTGCTGCGATAGATACGATGTACCTATATACAATATACAATCCCAATGCGCTCGGAAAATACACGAACAGTTCGTTTAAAGGCCAAGTCGCACAAAAAAACGATATGGGCTAAATATGTGTAGAATGTAATGCTAATTAATAATACACTGATCACTTAAAATAAAAAACATCCCTTTACAGAAATTTCAATAAAAATGATGTTTTGCGAACAAAATGATGACGTCGCCTACTATGCTTTGTTTATAGCATGTATTGCAGCGTGTGAGAAAGTTTCACGCCATGAGCTGGCCGTAGCATCGATGCAGCACATGCTCAGAGAGGAGAACTCGATTGTATTCCAGGAGCGAAAGTCGGAATCTGTTGGAGATTGGTGCAACAGAAAGGGCATACAGTCGGCCTACTTCCAGTTTGACAGCGACTTCTCGAAATGCAAGCAAAGTCTTTTCGCCCGATACCGCGCTCCATCAACACTGCTAGCGTTCAAATTCTGTCGAATGCTACATTGATGCTGATAGTTGTTTGTGACGTCACAGTTTCATCACATTTATCCACTTTACATTTTTTACAGTATAAATATAACACTGGCAACAGAAAGATTAATAAATATTGACAAATTAACATATGATTAAGCCAATTAGCGCTTTATAACAATTACGCAACTGATGCGACTTGGCCTTTAAACAGTAAGCAGTGCATTCCTAATATGACACATTTCAACGCCATTTACTGAATTTAGGAAGTATGGAATTTAAGCCGAATTTAACATATTATATTTGTAATGCAGCACTTGATATATTGCACAAGTAACATTTATAAATAGAACGTAGTTTACAAATTATTCATTTTAACTTTTAAAATTTCCAAAAAATGTAAAAAGTGCAACTGCACTGTCCATTTTGTGCTAGACGACACTGTGAGAGAGAAAATAATGCATGCGATGGATATCAGATAAATTACAGGTTCATGGCTTAACATAATGAGAAACCTGCAATTCAACAAGTACAGTAGAAAGCTAGCTGTCAACGTTACATCTACCAGGAAGAGCCGTTTGATATCGACGAAAAAAAAGTGCACTGCAGACCTTTATTAACATGATGATATCCAGAAATGCCAGCGCTGCAAACATGACTCCAACAATTATCATAATGATCCCGGCAACGTTTGCTCCAGCTCTCTGCTGTGCAAAGAGACTTAAACTGCTGATGAATCCACTGCAACAGGCGCATACACTAACAGCCATAAATACACATAAATCCTTAACTTATCTATAGCATTCAGCACAAACTCAAAAATATAATAAAAATGTTACTAAAACCCCATCTTTTGAACAAATGTTAAAGCGGGTCAGGTTTTTTACTTACTTACTTCAGTACTGATGAAGAATTTCAGAACTTAGCATTATTACACCATTGCTGTATGATAACGTGGAACAAGGCAATCAATGTTTATTATAATGGACACTTTGGGAGATATGGTATAGCCTCTAAAATGACTTTTTTTAAAATGATTTAAGTGAAAGGAAGAACATCTAACCTTGTAAAAATTACGACTGTCACAATACTATCACAAAAGCAAGAATCTAAACGAGACACGCAAATACTGCATTCGCTTACAATTACAAACTTCACACATCAACTGCAGTCAGTTAAACACAACAAATATAACCTATCCAGGCCCTTTAGTAAAAGGAGTTCAATCAAAGCCCCCTTCTGTCAGGCAAAACACCAGGAATGGTGCGTAAAAATGAAAAATGTTAAAAATAATTAAAATGTCACCAAAAAAGACATAATTTTCCAGCTCAAAATGTATACAGATGCATATGGGCTTCACCCTAAACCCACTAGTAGAGCTTACAGCACTCTCCAGATCCCTAGTTGGATTAATGGATGGCTGCAAAAACAGACGGGAGAAAAGTGGAAAATTCTGGCTACCTAAAGGTAAAAGTAAAGGTTGGAATATAGCTCTTTAGAAGATTGAACCCCTCACAGGACTACGAAGCATCACCTCCCATACGGGATCACAGTGTTACCTGCCACCCGACACAGGTGAACACGCCCTGCCTTAACCTCAGCCAGATAGGCCAGTAGTCAATTTAACTACGCTGGAAGGATGGAAGGCTGAGTTGACCTAGGCGGCTGCTTACACACCGAGATGGTTTACCTGACCGCAGTACTAACCCAGCCCAGTGTACAGTAACTTTGTTAATCAAATAAAACGCGTTACTGCTACGCTAGGCCACCACCAAACACATCAGAAGTCGCAAACTATCAGTAAGCAATAGCAATAATATTGTGCAGCCAACTTACACAGTGCCCCAGCCATCCAGTCCAAGACTCTGAAATATCGTGACACAGAACTGGAAAAAGAAAACGAAAAAGAACATGAAGAAGTTGAATGAACTATCGCTTCTAAAATCAGCAAACAACAAACACAAAAACACACTTGATTATGTCTATTTCTATTAAACAAGTCTTTCATAAATCTTTTGCAACAATAAATAATACGTCTTGAACACATACAGAAAATAACTAGCTATATACACCGTGTCTCAGAAAAAACAGTCAAAATTGTTTTTGTCATAACTTTGTTAAATATTTACTAAATTTGATAATTTTTGGCACAAAGATAGCCAAGACAATAAAATCATGCAATGTAGTAAATGAGTGAGCCTAACATAATTTTATCATTTTGGCCATCTTTATGCCAAAAATTATTAAGGTTGGTGGAAATTTGACGAAGTTATGAGAAAAACAATTTTGACTGTTTTTTGAGACACGATGCAATATTCAACACAAACTGAATTCAACATCCACAAACATAAGTGTGTTATTAACCAGTTTTCAGCTATATGTGTAACAATAATATTAAACTTTGCTCAATGCAGAAAGATTTGGACAGGTATTTTTCTATAAACCCGCATACTGATGTGCACTGTGTACCCAACCATGTCAATGCAACATCACTACGTTTATTCACCAAACTTTTTAAAATTCAACCACAGTATTAGCTAGTTATCAGTTTTCAATTACTCAGATTTTACATAGTATTTTTTTTGTTCATCTCATCAATTACATCATAAGGTGGCCTCTCATGTGCTGATGTGTTAGTAAGAAATAACTATTCTCACTGCATGTAAAAAATTGACTAGCACTTATTTACCATATTACCACTAATTTCCAGTGTAATATTGAAACAATTTCGGTAAAACACTATAAGAAGAATACAGTCATACATGCACAGTTTAATTATGCATTTGCTGGTACCTGAATGCCTTGTAGACAGGTCGAAACCAGCAGACAAAGGAACACGGTGTAAACAGCAGCAAGTAGAAGATCGCAAGTCCAAAAGTGACTCCAGCCGACTGAGAACCACCTCCTTGTATCGTAGCTATGAAGTAAGCCAGAGAGCCAATGACATTTACCGCCAGCGTGCCAACATATCCTACAATTGACAGCAACGGAATTATAATGGAATTATAATAATTATAAAATCAGTCATAATGTATATCTCACAATTTTTCGCAAAATGACAACACTTATCAAACAAATGTTAAAATGCAAATGGCAAAATATATCGGCTCTTTGCAAAGTATCTTTGTTTACCTGCTAGGTACTAAATACAAGTAGAAGCAACTGCAAATCATAAAACACTTACGAGACTATGGCTGCCACCTTCTGAATGAAAATGAGTGACAATACCATTGCAAATATATTCTTTAAAAGCATTCCTGCATCTGAAGTCTGAAAAGTGATTCAAACTGCCACCAAAATCTTGAACATTTAGTCCTTGGGCCACATCCCATATGTGCAATTTTTAATTTTTTTACCAAAATCTGTATTGCAACATTGTGAATAATCTAGCAAAAAAACACTACAGACTAACCAAACTGAAAATGTGGCCTCTTTCTTCAGCTGATGTGACAACAATTCGAAGTCACTAGTTAAAAAAATAAACAGTGTCCACTTTCCAGCATTAAACCAAAATCATGACAATGAATCTTCAATAACCACCCTACTAGTGCACTTATCACAGCTGCATAAGCATTGAGCTAAAATGAAAAATGTACACCTACATACCAAGCCATAAATAGTAGACTGTCCGAACAATTTTCTGGAACTCGAGTGGAATGTCAACAGATATGTCATGGTAAAAGCACGGCTGTACAGGACAGCCCGATGGCAAAGGCGGAAAATTATTCCTTCGAACTAAACACAGAAACAAATAAATAACCTTTTGTCAAAAAATGAGTTCAAAAACACTACTCTTCAAGGAAGAACCTGTCACTTAATATACAATTTTCCAAAATATAATGTCCACAAACCAACTTTACGAAATATAACAAAATATACATGTACCAAAAAGTAAATTCAATGATCAAGGAGTAATCACATGTGCTATAATACTGGACAAAACAATAAATATAAAACTAAAAAAAATAGTTTAACAACCACCAATTCACTTTGGTCATCAAGTCACTGACATAACACACTTCACAATACATTACATAATATGTACAATGCAGATAAATCAATAAAATCAACTGTTCAAGGTACATAATATACTTGCTGCAGATAACAATCACATTTGAAAAATAAATTTTTACAAAATATACTCAATTAATCCTTACTTTGATTACTGCAGACAATCTAACAGACCTTGATACTGCATGTTTCTCTGCAGCTCATCCTCTCGTCGCTGGAGCTCAGCTGCTTTTCTCTCCAACTCCTCCTGTCGCCTTTGCAGCTCTTCGTTTGCTTCAGCGGCAGCAGCAGCGTTTGCCTGCCATGATGATACTGGAGTGTACGGTGGCGGTGGTTCGACTGTTGGATGCACAACTGCCACATCGGATGTGACGTCCTGTAGAAAGAGTGTAAATTCAACCACATTCTCCACATGAAACAACAGAATGATCACTGATACGTAATTAATTAACCAATAACCAAACAAATTCATCTTATTACAGTCCTCATTTACTATGTTGTTAACTTCTGGGAAACCGCTGGTGCCTTCTTGGAATGACTTCTGTTCACCAATAAATGTCGCTGCAATGACAAATTTGAGACAGACATGAGGAACTTGGTTGGAGATCTTTTCTCAAATGACATCGAGTGGTGAACAGCAGCAGTTGGCAAAATGCCAGTAACTTGGCACATACTGTGTCTAGATAAATTTATGTAGTTTGTAAGTTTCTGTTTCAAACTAAAAGTTCATTCAAAGACTGACACCGATGTCGCGAAACACTGCACCGGCCGCATCAATACCACCGGCACCAAATTTGACCAATCAAGTATAACGGATTAACGTTAGGGTCAGGATTAGCAATCTGATGAGATCCCATATTTGGTACCAGTGCAGCCAGGGCAGCAGATGCATTGTTTCATGACACACAACTGACAATCATGACAGCAAGCGAGAAGACGCCTGACCTGTGACTGTGCTGCAGGCAGAGTGGGTGTTGCAGCATCTGCAAGATGTGGCTCATGCCGCTGAGTGTGCATTGCTTCCAGCACCGCTGGGTCCTGACACAAACAGCAGTTTGATGCAAAATACATCTGCGTAGCAGAGCAGAATTTTTCTTTATTTTCACCGCATCATGATTAACTATTAGCATTAGAAATGTTAAGTTTTTGTAAAAAAAATTATCGCAGACTACAAACAACACTAACATATAACTAAATTCTAAGGACAGTGGTAACAGACGGATCGGTGGATGTGCGAATCTGCGGATGTCACAACAGAGTTGGAGCTAGGGAGAGTAATAGAATAAGGGTTAAGACTAGAATTAAGAAATGGTTGAACTAATAAATTACAGCTTAATTACAGCATTGCCTGTTGCGACATCCACAGATCCGCCTATCGGCAATCTGCTTTTTACCCATAATCCAGAAATTCTGATGTGAATGGGTCATACTTTTTCCGAGAAGGTCACAATGTTCCTAAACCACGATTTGAATCGCACAAATGCAAACACAAATAAAATGCAGACCTGCAGACTTGCAGACAGACCAACAGGTAAACTGCAAACCAAACCCGCGGACCAAATCCGCAGTTTACCTGTTGGTTGGTCCGCATTATCTATACGAGTCCAATTCAAATTCACGAGCACTGTTTTCGAGATATGTCATAGAATATTTAATGGCACCAAAG
>Ga0209671_1000136_pt1 | contig 35990 bp, 28 predicted proteins | sample WorMetHERISLAND2_2_FD_187401 | JGI IMG/M metagenome (GOLD analysis project Ga0209671, IMG submission 187401) | Marine gutless worms symbiont microbial communities from Max Planck institute for Marine Microbiology, Germany - Olavius geniculatus... | ecosystem: Host-associated > Annelida >...
AATAAGTGTGCCAAAAATTATTATAATCGGACATTCATTGTTCCAGTTATTGCAAAAAATGTAGTCACATGCTTTTTTTTGAGACACAGTGTAGTACTACTACGTTTGCAGGACGTGCATAAGCATGTGGACTACCTGCTGGATTACTACATATTCTCGCCGGAAGACATCGAGCTCAACAAGAAGGCGTTGACGTGGCCGAAAAACATAAATCCGATCTTTGACCAAAACGACGAGGTGAGAACATTGTTGTTGTTGAGTATACCGGTAAATAAATAACTGTGCTTGAAGTTGATGCAATTAAACACGTGTAGTGAGCCGCAGCTTCAAGCAAAAGCATCTTTATCAGTTGGTTGAAAAGTTCACGACCGAAGAGAAAGAATTGTACTGTTTTAGTTGAAAGTTGCAGAAACCTATTTCTGTCCCACCGGCTTCAACCGATTTGAACCAAGATTTAAGAACATCTTTTGCAGAAAATGTGCTGACTGCAGAAGGTTCGCAGTATGATGACGATAAAAGGCCAAGTCTTAGTATAGCTGAGTAGTATAGGAATGGATGCTCAAAAACAGTGCAGTTTTTTTGGCCCACTCTGTAGTATCGTTGTAATTGTTTTGATACTGTAACACAACTGTAAGTTGTGTGACTGATGACGTTGTCAGCTGGTAGAGAGGACGAAGGCGTATGGCGAGGAAGTGCTAAGCGAGCGCAAAGCGAAGGCGCAGACGGAACTGACGAAGATGAAGCAGAGAGCGGACGAGTTCAGTGACTACGGCGAGCTGGGCATGATGCAGCAATACGTGGCTGACGTACGAGCTGTCCAGAAACGGCTTGCTGACGTACAGGTAGACGAACTTTTTCCTGTAATGTCATGACCACACGCACCGATTTTCTCATCCGAGGTGTTGTTCGAGGTCGCCAAGGTCGTTTAAGGAAATCGGACGGAATGTGCATGCTCATTTTGTCCAATTTCCTCAGACGAGGTTTTCTGCCTGTCAGCCGTAAGACGCCCATCAGAACCTCGGACGAGAAACTCAGACGTGTCGTCTGACGTGTCCGAGAAGCTCGTCTGAGAAGCTTGGACAACACCTCGCGGGGACGAGAAAATCAGTGCGTGTAGCCGTGGCTTAACATGACTTAATTAAGCTACGTTCGTAAGGCGACGCTGATCTTCGTTCTCTTAGTCCTCAGCCAGACACCAGCCTTCACTGCTAGATGGGGCTATTGACAGTGCATCGTGCGATGTGTCTGTTTATGTCCCATTTTTTTGGTACTTGTTCCTGCCGGCAGAGGGATGGCCAGGCTGAGTTGACCTGGGTGGCTGGTTACATGCCGAGATGGTTTACGCGTCTGTCGACAATCACCCATCTAAGTACTAACCAGTTCGACGTCGATTAACTTGGCTGATCAGATACAAGGTGTTTACCACCGCACTAAGCTAATGCCTGAATTTGTGGCTGATTTGGTGAAAAATTTTTGACCTGAAAATGTCAGCTCTTGTGAAATTTATTGCTGAAACAATTTTTTGAACCCAGAGGTCATACTGCTTGTTATGCAACGTGCTACCGTCGTATTTGTAAAATCAGCTTTGACAGAAATTATTATTAGTATCAAAAATATGAGAAAGATGACAATTATTCGAAAATTAAGGCGGCTAAAACGACGTTTTTTTCTGGCGGTTTTACGGTTACTGCCGCAAAAACGGTTCATCGGCTAAACTCGGTGCGCTTCGTCTTTGTGTAGGAGCAGATCGTCTGGATCAACAGAGAGGAAGAACTCTACAAGTTCCAGATCACAAAGTTTCCTGAAGTCGAGGAGATCACGACTACCATTGAGCCGTACATGCGGCTCTTCCAGCTCGTCAGCAAATGGCAGCGATCCGAGAAAAAGTGAGATTTCGTGAATTATAAAAAATCTTTGATTGCTTTGATCATATGCGACAGCGCAAACTTACCTACAACTTAATTCGGGGTGCAAACGACTGAGCGACAAAACATCTAGGCGACAGACGACTGGGCGACTAACCATCTGGACGACAGACGATTGGGCGACAACGGTCAATGCATTTAAGACGTGTGGGCGACAAGCGTTTGGCCGACAAGACTCGTTTAGTTAGCAGAAGTAAAAAAGTAAAAGGTATGTACTTTACTTTACTTTACTCTTGACTTTAAGCGTTTTAGTACCAGGTTAGCATCGTGGTGGAGATAGTATACAGTTCTATCAATAGTTTAATTAAAATAAAATGAAATAATTTAGTTAAAACAGTAGTCTAAATATTAATTTTATTTAATATCTAAATAGTTTTATTTGAAAAGATATCATTTGACTGACTGCAGTAAACCGAGGGTAGCAACTGTCGCAACAGTGATTTCTGCGGGTAAACTGCATTCAAATTACCCTAGGCCTATTTGCTTGCTATGTAACACCAAACGGCAATGCTGGTTTAATTAGATAAGGTGCAAGAAGTGTTAATTATCCGCATGTTGATGACCTGCGTTTATTGTACGTGTTGTTTGGTCTGATTTGAATTTACAGCAGTCGTATTTAAGGTCATATAAACTTCGGACGTGAATGCCCGGGCTAACTAAATATTCTGCACGTGATGTTTATCAATATTCAACTTGTGCATAAGAATCCGTTCGAAATATTTTGTTGCTTAGTCTTACACTGTGTCGCCCACTTGTTCTAACTGTTGTCGCCCACACGTCCCAACCTGTCGCCCTATAGTGTCTGTCGCCTAGATGGTTTGTCGCCCAGTGGTCTGTTGACCTTTAATTCACGTCGAAGCGTGACAGTAATCGTGGTTTGGAGGAACGTCGTAAGCTCTCTCACTAGGGTTTGGGGCGCAGCTCCAGCCACCGAAATTGAATTTAGTGTATTTTAGCTATAAATCTGCCTTCTGGTAACAATTTTTACAAAGATGATGACAGGAAATGCTGAGCGGTGACAGAAAGCCTTAGGTTTAAACTACAGTATTAGATGTTACTGGCACAGTGACACGTAAGCATACGTCAGAATTCCCTCAATCTCTAGATTTTCGATAAGCGCCATTTCCCTTTGGAAAAAAGTGGGGGAACAATATTCCCACACGTTCCCGATTAATTTAGGCACTGACTACTACACCACTACTGTTACAGTAGCAGTGCACTACTACTAAAGTTACTACTACAATTGTATACAGGTAGGTGGTTGGACGGCTCATTGTCGGACCTGATCTCGGACTTGCTGACACAAGGTGTTCATCAATTGCTACTACTACTACTGCACTACCACTGCTAACTACCACCAACACCAACACCACTACAACTAGGATACGTTACTACAACTACACTGTGTACTGTTAGGTGGACTGACGGTTCATTTTCGGACCTGTACCCAGACATGGTGACAGTCGAGGTGGATGATTTCATGAAGGTGCAGAAAGTGTTTGGGAACCGGTGTCGTGGGAAATTTGTTGCACCTGGAAAATTCTTTCCATCTCCATATTGTCATAATGTAACGAACGCTAACTCTAACCCCAACCCTAACCTCAACCCTAGGCCTAATCCTAACCCTAATCTTAACCCTACTCCTAACCCTAACCTTAAATTTAACCCTATCCTTAATCTTAACTCTAACCTGTACTGCTGCGTGTGGGAATAATTTTCTGGTGCGACGAATTTTCCACTACACCGGCTCTACCACTACAGTACTACCAATACTGCAGTACTACTACAGTACAACTACTGCACTGGTAGGTGGATTGATGGCTCATTCTTGGACCTGAATCCAGATATGATGACAGTCGAGATGGACGACTCTATGAAGGAAGTATACAAAGTTCTGAAAGTGTTTGTCAACCGCTACTACTACACTACAACTATTACTACTACTACTACTATTATTACAGCTACTACTACACTGTACTGCTACATGCATGTAGATGGATGGACGGCTTATTCTCGGACCTGGACCCGGATGTGCTGACGGTGGATGTGGACGACTTCATTAAAGAAGTCTACAAGGTGCAGAAAGTGTTCGTGACCCGGCTCAAGAAGGCGAAGGTTCAGCGCGAGGAGCGTGAACGTGAACGCAAGAAAAGCTTGAGGCGACGCTCGACGATCGTCACTGACATGAACGACCCGACGCTGGTCGTACTGCGCAAAGTTGAGGACGAAGTGCAGCCAGCTGGCTCACTGGTCATCTGCGAAAAAGTCATGGCCCAGCTCAACGAATTCAAGGTGGATACATATTACTACTACTAGGCCATACTACTACTACTCTTACTACTACTACTACAATACTGGTCGTACTACGCAAGGCCGAGGACAAGGTACAGCCTGCCGCCTCCCTTGTCATCTGCGAGTAAGTCATTGCCCACTCAACGACTTTGAGGTAAGTACACTGTACTATCTACTACTAGGCCCTACTACTAGGCCTTACTACTAGTAATACAGTTATCACCCAGCTGAACGATTTTAGGGTGGATATACGTGTATAACGACTGTGGCGCTTCGCCGGGATTTTCCGCAAAAAGATAGGCACGAAAAAAATGAGATAGAATATATCAGGAAGACGCGAAAATACTATGAAATTAGTGCAGTAAACGGTGACAAAACGGCTCTGAAGTAACCTGATTCTTAACCTGATTTAGTAAACAGTTGGAAGTCGGGAGGGGAAAGGGACGTGTCCCAGTGCCCCAAAGGTTTCGACGCCAATAAATGCCAGAATAGCGTTGACAGTACTTTTAATACAGTACAATAGACAATACGTGCAGTAAATTTATGTAGCGCTGAGACACTAGAGTTTTTAACGATGGTGGCGATTTATGCAATAAATAAATGATGATGGTGCTGATGATGAACGCTAATGCACTGCAGCTGCGGGGTCGAGATTAGTAAAGAGTAAGCAGTAGGGTTGATAAAAATCATGATTTTTTTAATAAAAATCGAAAGCATCGATTTTTAAAATTTAAATCAGATTTTTTAATTTAAATCAATTGTTTTTATATTTTTTATTAGATTTTACATCATTTTATGCTATCCGTAACAACCATTGTGTTATCTTTATCTGTTAGTTTGTGGATGACAGTAATTGGCCTTGATTAGCATTCTTGTTTTTTTAAATTGCATGTGTTATTTTATGCTTTTGTAGCAGTCTGGCATAAAACTATTTACAATTTCAACCTGCTGCATATATTCTAATGTTTGTGAATAATTATCTGGCTGCAACTTGTCAACCTCTTTAAAGCAAATAGTAGATGATGATGACGGCTATAATATTTCTAATGCCTGTAAGCATAATAATATTGAAACGAAATGCTGAAAGTAACTACCAACAACATAAACAATTAACAAGAGTTAAAGTCGTGTCTTTCGTGACATTAAATTTGGTAAAGTGCAGCAGGTTAAGCCAACTTAGCAGCTCGGAAATAACCCAATATTAGTATAGGCAACAACAAAATTGAGTTATTAAGTACTACAGTGCACTGAAGAATAATAATAGATTGCAAACTAAAAACAGCCGTCACATTTACAGAAGAATTTGCAGTTTTGTTTTCTGTGATTTAAATTGATTTAAATTGTGATTTTTATTGTTGATTTAAATCATAATTTAAATCGATTTAAATCAATGATTTAAATTACTTGATTAAAATCAAATCAACCCTGGTAAGCAGACAGTTCTCAAACGTTAGGCCTGGCGTTTCAAAATTTCAGTAGAGAGTTGGGCAGAGCATCATGTCTAGTGTCAACCAAGAAGTCGAAAATATGTCAATTCGAGTTCGCACTGAAACTGGAGGGATAGCCAGACAGCCGCTGTTCCATGGTATGAGCGGTCGTGAAAAAGTCTAGAACAAATCTGTTGTTGTAGGAGTACTTGCCACTGGTGTCGATCCTGTGTAACACTGGCATGAGAGCGCGGCATTGGGTCAGAATGTCGGAGATCGTTGGCTTTGATCTGACGCCCGACACCGGCACGACACTACGCAAGATGCTCAAACTCAACCTCTACCCATACCTGCCGGAGTTTGAGCTAGTCAGCATCGGAGCCACTAAGGTAACAGCATGCAGTCAGTCGTTATAACGTTAGCTTATTTTTCATTTGTAGATGATCCACCATGACCTACCTCCAACTAGCTCATTTTGTACGATCTTCGGTGTTTTTACGCGTTAAATTGCGTTTTTGCATCGGTATATGTCTGTGGCTTTTGAGAACATTTGCGTAAAAAAGCATATACAATCTGCGGCAGAAATGTTTGTTCAACATGGGCTTTAGTTTTTGCCAATATACACTTTGTAGGTGTTTGCCGTTGCAGGATTTTTAAACGGAGATGCCAAAGAACCTTACTGTGAATGCTTTGAGTGCTCAGACGTGTGCTCATCTTCGTTGCCAAGCAGTTCTCTTTCTCTCTGTTTCCTTTTCGGTCGGGAGGGGGTCACCGCCCCAATCTTTTCAAGGAAAGTCCATAGGCGTCGTGGATCACTTCTGACTTAGAGGTCGGGCTATATCGTTGTCTGGTCGTATGCCGGGATATTGGAATACCAGCCGTTTCTTTGGCGCCATTGTAGTGTGGACGAGTGGCCGTGTCCTGGCGTCCGATGCGGTGTACACAGGCTGCCAGCAATGGAGAATGGCCACCATGTAGTTGGGCCACCGTTACGTGTAGTTAGTTTTCGCTGAAAATGTGAAGCGCAACGCGTGTATATATAACTAACTTCTAAGCCCAAAACAGCAAAATTCTTAAGAGCAGCATGAAAATCAAACGAAATGTGTGCAGATGACTGCCTGTCTTCTAAGCGCTACCGTAGCTGAGCTTCTTGTTGTAACTACGGTCGAGAACTGCGAGTGTGTGTATGTATGCAGGCCCATCGGTAGTTTGACTGCGGTTGTCGCGTGTCTCACATGCAGGAATTCAGTTTGGAGAAAGGATTGATGAAAATGCAGGACGAATGGGAAGACGTGGTGTTCAATCTGACCGAGTACCGTGACATGGGCATTAGCATCCTGTCTTCATGCGACGACATTCAGACGATACTGGACGACCACATCGTCAAGACAATCACCATGAAGGGCTCCTCTTTCATCAAACCCTTCGAGACAGTGATTAAAGAATGGGAGGAAAAGATTCTCCACGTCCAGGCAGGCAGAGAGATATATCTTAATAACAAAAACGATAACGAAAATTATTTGTTTTTGTTTATATATATACAACTTTATTCGTCATTCAATGACAGCAAAGAAAAAAAAACAAAAACAAACAACAACAAGCAAGAAACGGAAACTAGGCTAAATATAAACAGTCATATCAATCATATCAAATCATTCAGATCACGTCTCGCGCAGCCTAAAACTGAACTACATACAGAGTTATCAATATTCATAAATTTTGTCAAAAATTTCTGTCTACGACACACAATTAACACGTTTATACAGGGCGATGAACTTTTAAGCTAAAAAGAAATGAAAACATAACGTACAAAGATTGCAGGCTAATAGAAATGGGGAAAAAGGTCATCCGCGACCAGGCAGACAGACATATCTTAGCAACTATAAAAACTGGAACAAAAACGAAAATTGTTGATTTTTTTGTTTGCTCAAATTTTTTCGTGGAAGACAAATGACAACTAACTCAACCAAAATAATGGCAAGCATGCCACACGCCGTATGCTCTTCAAGTTCTTGATCCGACAAAGTGCCAGAAAAACAAGACGACACTGTCTTAGAGACATGCGACTTCATGGAAACATCAGAGTCAATCTGGATGCCTAGATTGCTAACGGAAGTAGCAACAGTGACATGGTCATCGCGCATGAGAATGTGATGATTAGCTCATCCACTGAACAGTATAAAGTCGTGGCCACTTTTAAACCAGATACGATTAATTTGGCAAAAATCGGACATAAATGTATGTAAATTTATGACATTAATGTACGATACATGACCATGAATTTAGTGGTATATGTATACGCGGTTTGCTGCTATTATATGATGTTAAATACGGCTTTCGGCTCCATATAGGCCAAAGAATCAAGTAAACTTTTAAATGTTACACCTTGCCATAAAGATGGCCTTGCAGGCGAGGAAATGTCGCGCTGTTGTCCGATATTCTCTGGTTCTTGTGGGCTTTTTGAGGTGGCCCGTGCTTGCCTGAACATGCTAAACGTGCCCAAACCTGCCTTTGATAAAGACTTAAAAAACTAAAATTAGTTTTACAACCCGAAGAAACACGTTTGCGCTTACAGGAGACTATTGACGAATGGCTCAAGATGCAGGCGCAGTGGCTGTATCTGGACCCCATCTTCTCGTCCGAAGACATAATGCAGCAGATGCCTGAGGAGGGGCGCATGTTTCTCATTGTCGACAGAAACTTCAAAGATATCATGAAAAACGCTGCCAAAGATCCGCACGTACGTTAACTACAGTATGTGTTTTGTTAATTTAATCGGGGACATATTTAGAAATCTGAAAGGGGGCAGGAACAGATATTTTACGTTAAGCCTGCCTATTTTATTTTTCTTATGATTATTTTTGCGAATTTTTCGGCTTGCAACGGAGGAGGCGTAAGGGGCATTTGAATACGCCTCTGAATTTATAACACAAACCATAGTTGCATTTGCATTTCATTGAGTGATAGACAGTCCTGTTCACTTTTGTGATACTATGACACTTCGCACTTTACAATAATAGCTGCGTGAGAGGACTTTTGTTGTTTTTAGCCTACTCCAAGAGGTGGTGGAGCTGAGCTTTGGTGTGGAGGGGATTAACATTGATGTGGGCCATTGTGGGGGCTAAAAACCGAGATGGGGCTTAGCTCTTTTACTTTAGCCACTGGTCCGTTCTGCCATGTATGGTATGACATGGTATGTCTGTGAAATTATTTCGGTATGTAGGTGATTGTCGCAGCCACGGCGAGCGGCTTGCTCGAAAAGCTGCAAGAAAGTAATGGTTTATTGGAGAAAATCAACAAAGGCTTGAATGCTTATCTGGAGAAAAAACGGCTGTTCTTTCCCAGGTATATACATGTAGCGATATCTCACGTAGACTTATCTACCTACATCCATGTAATTGGATTAGTAGCACAGTTGTTATGAATGACGACTTTTGATGTATTTGTTTTTATTTTGTAATAACCATCTAACGATTAGAGTGTAAAACTATGATGATTGAAGACATTTATACATAAAAATTAAAGTTTTGTGGATAAAATTTTAGCGGATTGTGTACTTTGATTTACCAACTAATCCACGTGACAAAAATTGGTGAGCATGATAAATACTGTATTCCAAAGTAATGTGTTTGGTCTATACGTCAAGTGAAAAGAAGGCCTCGTTTTCGTTCAACATTTACAAACGTTTTAAAATATATTTATTAAAAAGTGTGTTTTAACGTTCGTAGTTTGCCTTTCAACGTTTAGTCTATTGCACCTACGGTTGATGCTGCTCGCGCTGTAGGTTTTTCTTCCTGTCAAACGACGAGATGTTGGAGATTCTCTCGGAAACGAAGGATCCTACTCGCGTTCAGCCGCATCTTAAGAAGTGCTTCGAAGGCATCAGCAAGCTGGAGTTCAACGGGGAGCTTGAGATTCAGGCCATGTTCAGCAGCGAGGGAGAAAAGGTCAAGTTCAGTGAGGTGATATCAACGAGCGAGGCGCGAGGAGCTGTAGAAAAATGGCTTCTTCAGGTGCAAGAGATCATGTTGATGTCCGTGCGAGATGTCGTCTACGCCGCCAGAGAGGTACGCTCAGACATTAAGTCCGTGAGGCCATAACTTTGGCCTTGGGCTTGGTTTTGGCCTTAGGCATGTGGCCTCGGCCTGGCCTGGTCTCGGTCATAGTACTTTCTCCTAGTTAACACTATAAAACGTCTGGCTTACGATGTCATTGTCACTTTTACAGTTCTACCTTTGACCTAGATCTTTAGCCTCGGCCTTGAACAGTATTGGCTTCGGTCTCGATCTCGGTTTTGTCTTTTTCGCTTGGCCTAGACATAAGCTTTACGGTTCTGCTTTCGGCCTCGTTTTCGGCCTCAGAAGTTTGGCCTCGTTTTACAACACTGTGCTTTATTTAGTGGCGTAGTTAACACACAGTAGTCTGGGTGGACAAAATCCGTGAAGTCCGTGAGTGCATGAGACCCCTGAGTTTCGCCATTTTTTAAATAAATAAATTTTATTCAAACACAGCAACTTTATATAGTTTATTGAGAATCTGAAGAACCGGATATCAGTCAATTCGAAATTTTTGAAGTGGTCTAAGTCATACGAACTGCTAGATCTTCTAGAGAGATTAGTTACATTACGGTACAGTCTAGGAAATGATTTGGTGAATAGTTGAGTATATAGGCCTACTTCATACGATTGATGGATTGATCGTTGGATGGTTGCCATTGTATACAGGCGTATGCGGTGGACCCGCGTGAGGACTGGGTACGCGAGTGGCCGGGCCAGGTCGTCCTGTGCATCTCACAGGTCTACTGGACGGCCGAGGTCCAAGTGGCTATCGCTGACACGAGGAAGGGCGGTCTGGCGGCGTACTGGGATGTGCTCAAGGCTCAGCTGTTGAACATAGTGGCACTGGTTCGCGGTCAGCTGACGAAGCAGCAACGCATCACGCTGGGAGCCCTGGTTGTCATTGATGTACATGCAAGGTTACACATTACGTTTGTATTGAATAGGTTAACACGTTAAAATACGACGTGAGCATTTTATAACAAGAACCCCAGCTGTCGCTACGGTGGGCCGATCATACCACCTGTATCCGAAGGCCAGCGTCTGACTTCTGGTTGTGGAAACAAAGCGATTTCCCGGGGTGACTACACGCTATGGTGACGCTGCTATATCGAACGTCACAGTTAACGCTAGGATACGATACAGTAATTCGGCATACGAGGGTGATAGCTGCAGGCAGAAACTTTGCATTCAAAATTGCGGCAAAACCGCTGCTGATAGAGACACGGTTATTATTGACAGCTTATAGAAACTCATCATCGCTCTATTCAACGGTGCCATCGCCGACTTTTTACGACGTACAGTTTAGCCACAATACATGCGTTACACACAGGCAGTCAGACCGACGTAACGAAGGCTGCACCTAACGGTTGGCAAAAAATAAAATGCATGCATTATACACGTATGATAGACGATTGGAACATGCGTGTTACTAGATTAATACTAGGAGCTCAGAACAATGTGAACTTTAAATACATCGAGCCTCTGTCTACCTTTAGAGACGCCACCGAAAACAATTTTAGGCCATACTTCTCGTATTACTAGCAAACCAAGTGCGTTCGAGGTTATTGTAGTTCAGTGCGCTATATAAATGATTTACTTACTTACTTATTTATTTACTTATTTAGGCTACATGCTTATGCCTGAATGGCCTACGCTATTTTGTGTTTGACCGATTTGTGATTACATGATTGATTTACGTTTGCATCATAATTTAGTGCTGGCCGTGGCAAACTGGCAAACGTACATGTTTTATTGCTGTTTACGTAAAATACGCCAAAGTACGTGTAGCATATGTTAAAATACATACCAAATTTTCAACGAATAGAACACGTATGCAATATTGATGCGTATTATATAGTGGATCGTTGTGTGGATCGTTGTAGGGACGTGGTACAGGACCTAGTGGACAAACAGGTTGAATCAGATTCTGACTTCAACTGGTTGGCTCAGCTGCGCTACACCTGGGAGGACGAGGACGTTTATGTTCGCATTGTTAACTCGCGTGTCCGATATGCTTACGAATATCTCGGAAACACGCCGCGGTCTGTAACATTTATTCACTTGGCTCTATAGCCCATATGTGCCGTTATCGGTGTTAATAGAATCATCATCGTCATCTTCATTATCGGTGAATTTAGACGCATGACAGATAAGTTTTTTTTGTCCAGATCTTGATGATTGGATTGGAGCATTTTTATGAGCAGAGTTAGAGCTATTCCTTGTAGCAACAAGAAGAACCCTGCTAACGCAAAGGGGAACGCGCAACAGCGGTGCACCGTCGTACGTTAGTGATCCGTAGTCTTCATCTGTAGATCTCATCCGTACGACTTTTGGCTACAGTTTCAAAGAAAGCCCAGTAAAACAAAATCAGTCGCCAGAGGGCGCCAGACGACCAGCGGCTAAATATTTATAGTGTTTTACTTGTACTCACCAGAGGGCGCCACCTATCTCGCCCTCCAACGCCGTATCAGCTGAGAATCGCCAGTTTTTCTCATCCTCTTTTGTTTAGTGCTCTCGTTCGGGGTGACCTTTTCTTTCGAATTTATGGAAAAGTTTTACGGTTCTTGAAACTAGAGTCTTCCAGGCAGCCGACGGTGAAGATTCGGTGATCCTAGTTTGCACCGTTTTTGACTGATCCATTTGCCTGACAGACGGACAGACAGACGGACAGACAGAATTGCAATGGCTGCTGTTGCGCGTAAAAACGAACTGGTTGGCTTGACATACACGTTGTCCAGTCTCGATTCAAGTATCTTGATAGTAGTAGTCAGTACAACAAATTCAGGTAAGGGATTCCACGGTTTAACAACTCGGACTGAAAAAAAAACAGTTTTTTAAATTCTTATCTTTGAGTGCTGCTCAATCAATTAATTTGTTATTATTACCATTTTTTTATCAGCTTAAAGATGTTGATTCGTCCATGTATCTGCGATGTTAATAATTCATGTAAATTGCCTTGTTTTTCTGTCGGTGTAATGTGTCTCTTGGCAACTGTTAGTGTTCATGTCTTGTTGTCGTGCTTTAAAGGCACGTACAGTCTTGTGTACAGAGCGCCATAACTGGACTGGACTGAATTGAACTGAACTGAACTGACACAGTTTAGTTTTTGATGAACTGACCAATAATCGAGCAGGACGAGCCCATTGGTCTTTGGTTGACGCGTACGTGTGCGTAGTCACATAGTTGCCGACGCCGTTAGACGGTGCCTGCTGTAATGCATTACTGTTTGCCCATTGGTCAGTTCGTCAAAAACTGAACCATGTCAGTTCAGTTCAGTCACGTGGCTCTGTACACGTCTTAATGTATCCGTGTGAATGTTTATCAGACTGGTGATAACGCCGTTGACTGACCGTTGCTATCGGACGCTGATGGGTGCGTTTCACCTACATCTGAACGGCGCGCCCGAAGGTCCGGCTGGCACTGGAAAGACCGAGACTACCAAGGACCTGGCCAAGGCGATTGCCGTTCAGTGTGTGGTCTTCAACTGTTCTGACGGACTTGACTACATCGCCATGGGCAAAGTATGCGCAATCTATACTAACGATTTATATGTTAATGCGTGTGTATAGGTCTTCACGGGAATCCACCTCAGAGCTGCGGAGCGTCACCTGCCATATGGGATCACACAGTGTTACTGTTACTTGCCTCCGGTACAGCTGAACGCGCATTTCCTTTTACCAGCCAAGCAGGCTGGTACTCGATTTACCTACCCTGGAAGGTAGGTAGGTAGATATAGGCGCAGATTAAACAAAAAGTCACAAAGCGCCGCAGCCTAACTGAACAGAAACGTCTTCAGTGATCGCTCAAATGTGATGTTCACCTTCCAAAGTTTGAAGTTCGGAGGTGGTTCTGCAATAAACAGCATTAAGAGTGGAAGCACTTTTTGGTGTTGTATATATGCTGATTCATTTGCGACGTCACATCAGTTTTTTGATTGAATTGAGATTGATCTGTTCATGATAAATCGTTTTCTAGCGTGCATGTTTGCGTTGATGTTATACGGCGTGCAGTTCTTCAAGGGTCTCGCATCAGCCGGCGCGTGGGCCTGTTTTGACGAATTCAACCGCATTGAGCTTGAAGTGCTCTCCGTTGTCGCGCAGCAGGTCTGACATTTTGCTATCATTGTTTGTTAATCCACAGCAAAAGAATTTGTGAAGTTTGGCCAATGGTTCTCTCTTGTGTGTATTTATTCAGAACACTGTAGTGGTTTATCTAGATAATTCAGACAAAAGGGTAGAAATAGAAAGAGGTATTCATACTAGCAGGAAAAAAACTTGATCATGAGGCCGTTTTTAAATGTAAAATGTTATGGGCCACTCTTCAGCTATTTTCTTGCATTAACCAGATGCAGTTTTGGACTTTCAATTCCTCGTATAAACTGAAGGAAGGAATTTACATGTATTTTAGAATAGATCATATTGCATTGTATGTAGATCGTGTTGCGTATGTTTGCAGATCCTGTGCATAATTCGCGCGGTCCAGGCACACTTGGAGACGTTTGAGTTTGAGGGTACTGAACTCGTGCTGAATCCGATGTGTTATGTCTGCATCACAATGAACCCTGGCTACGCCGGCAGATCCGAGCTCCCCGACAACTTGAAGGTTTGATCAATCTACACGATCAGCGGCGTCGTGCGATAAAATAGTACAGGGGCGGAAAGTTGCAATTTTTCAGCAGTTAACTGATAATTTCTAACGGAGAGCTGCAAATCTGACAGGAGAGATTATGCATGCTCAAAAGTTTAATTTTGCTCATAAGCTTTTTTAAAGTTGAGGATTTTTAGCCCTACATTTTTCTTGTTGTAAGAAAATTTTTGGACATTTTTCCAAAGGCTACAATTTAAGAAGAGGGGCAATTTCTTTCTTTCCTTCCATGCCACGACTCTACTTTACGCAACTAAGCAAACACGTAAGTAAGTAAATTTATATATAATTTATATAGCGCACAGTGTCGGCAAGAAGCCAGTCGAATCTAAGATGCGAAATGTGAGAAAGGCGCACTAAGATGGACTGAAAGCTAGGTTATAGAATGAAGTTTTTGAGTTGGCAACTAAATGGCGTTTGGAGATCCTTTCTTTCCCCCTTATTCATGCTTTTTTGTTTTGTTTTGTTCTTATATGCTTTCATGCCGTGAGTTTAGCTATGGGGTGGGGAGCACTGCGAGCTTCTTCACAGGGTATGGAGTCAACCCATGCCATCGCTGATTTTGCGACATTTTAAGCCAGACAAAAACCAGACAAAAACGCGGTTGAAAAGAAAAGAGCGGGAAGTTTATATAAGTTAGGTTCTGACTCCTGAACTATTAAGTATATCAACTTTTCTTCTATAGCAGCTGAAAAAAATGCTCTCTACGTTTATCATGGGACATTTGCTCTTTGAGTTAATTATATGATGTAAATGCTGTTCGTTGATCTGGTCGATGCATGCACGCAGGTGTTGTTCCGGACGGTGGCGATGATGGTTCCTGACTACGCGATGATCGCCGAGATCAGTCTCTACTCGTTCGGCTTCACGGACGCGCGTAACCTGGCTGTCAAGATCGTGACCACGTACCGACTGTGCTCGGAGCAGCTCAGTTCACAGTTCCACTACGACTATGGCATGAGGGCCGTTAAGAGCGTCCTCTCCGCCGCTGGAAACATCAAACTCAAATTTCCCGACGAAGATGAAAACATACTGGTAGGTGACTTGATTCAGTTTAGCGGTTTCCTCACGCTTGATTTATAATTGATCGATTGATTGTTTGAAGTGTGCTGTGGCAACAAGCTTGTTCATCTCAAGCAGTGCCATCACTTGCTCCAACGAAGATGAATTTCGTCTGGTCCCAGTCCACTGATGAAAAACCGTGTTTACCTGAGCGGTTATATGTCGCTTGGTTGTTTGAAAACTACTCTGATAGCTATGTTTTTTTTCGTTTGTTTGTTTGTCCGTCTGTCTGGTACGGACTATCATCTCGAAAGCAAAAAGGGTCACAACTCACAACCTTGACTTTTTGACAGAGACGGACAAAATTGATTTTATAATTTGTTTTGTGCTGTGGTATAGCAACGGGACGAATATTAATTGGCATACATGTTGCTCCTTGTGGAACGCTTAATTCGTTTTCCGTTTTTCTGCACTCTTTTTTTCAGTTAGGAGCTTGTGCGGGACAGACAGACAAAGACAGGCAGATGGACAGCATGCGTAGTGCGGCCTTGTTATAGTTTGTACTGTATTATTTAAATTGTAATCTGTGCTGTTGCATAGATGTTGAGGTCGATAATGGACGTAAACGTGCCCAAGTTTCTGGCGCACGATATCCCGCTGTTCCTCGGTATAATCTCTGATCTGTTTCCCGGAGTCAGTCTGCCGCAGGCCGATTACTCGCTGTTCCTGGACGCAGTGGCTGACGTCTGCCGTGCCACCAATCTACAGAACGTCGACTTCTTCAATGAGAAAGTCATCCAGATGTACGAGATGATGATCGTCCGACACGGGTACTGGACATTCGCTTCTTACTTATTTACTTACTTACTTATAACATGACGTGCCAGTTGACAGCTTCACCTCATAGTGTCTACGTGATGCTTTAGAGCAGTGACTGTGAAGTGTGTGTTGAGCCACTGTCTGGAGTCGATAAGTGAGTTTTAAACGAACTTATACGTTCTGAACAGTGGTTTAACGGTCGCTGACAGACTGTAGTATAAGCTTACAGCATCATTCGTTTGGTCACGCCTAAATGCACACATGGTAGTAGTAGGCCTAGTAGCACAGTACAAATTCACAAGATGCAATTTTTGACTTAAATTCTGAGAGTATTGAAATTTCTGAAAACTTTTCATTTCTAATGTGCCCCGTATATACAAGTTTTACTCAGTGACTTACTGAATCGCTTACATAAGCCCATATTCCATTACGCCAAGTTTCTTCTGTGACGCCCGCGACGGCAGGTCGGCACAGTGGAATTTGGGCTATATGCCGTGGCGAGACTGGTTCTGAGGCAGTGGGTTTGACGAGTGGTGTAGTCTGGTCACTCTGATGTACGTGTAGATTTATGTTGGTCGGTGAGCCGTTCGGCAGCAAGACGAGCGTCATTCACACAATGGCGGATGTGATGACACAGCTCAACATCGCGGATCACACCGACTATGAGAAAGTCATCTATCGAACCATCAACCCCAAGTCTATCACAATGGGACAGCTCTATGGACAGTTTGATCCCATCTCACACGAGGTATATGCACCTGCAATGGCTGGCGGTCCACTGCCAATCAAATCTCTCAAAAATTGGTTGGTTAAACTACACTCAGCTTGCACTAGTATTAATTTCACCATGTTCACAATGTTTGAATTGTCGGGGGGGGGGAGGTTGAACCCCCCCAACTTTTTTCTCAACCCCTTCTAACACACTGTCAAATTATGTACTGGGGGGTCAGCTATATACTGTATACATACGATTTACACCACAATTTTGGTCGAGCTCCGACCATCGAAAAGTTCAACCCCCCAGCTAAATTTTGTTCAGCTACAGTCGTGCATCACAAAGCAAACGTTGATGTAGTCTATGCGATCTGAGCGTGGTTTGAGTTCGATACCTCACTGTCTGGAGTAATATAAGCTTTTACTGCATATGCATACTCGCTTACTCACTCCAGCAGTGAAGTATCTAATACAAGGAACGTTGTTTTTATCTGTGCCACAGTGTCCATAGTGGTTAAGACATTGTGTCGGACCAACGTAGTTGCCCTGTGCTTGGCCTCAGGCCTGTTTGATACCTGGATAGGTAAAAAGCGTATAGGCATAAACGCAAAACCCAGGTCAATTCGGCCTTCCATCACTCTGGGGTAGGTAAGTTGAGTACTAGCCTGTCTGAATGGCTGGGGCTAACCTTAAGTGGAGCAAGTTTAAATGCGTCGGGTGGCAGATCACACTGTGTGATCTGATATGGCCGGTGACGCTCCGTAGCTCCGAGACGGATTTCTCTTATGAGTGGGGTGGCAGGTAAAACTATGCGACCGCATATGGCGGGTAACGCTCCTTAGTTCCAAAACGAGTTTCCGTAAAGAACTCTCTGTATACGCCTTTAACTTTTATTATCAAATGTTGATTGGTTGGTTGGTTAGTTGATTGATTGTTCATCGTCAGTGGTCGGACGGAGTGACGGCCAACACGTTCCGTGAGTTCGCGATGACCGACTCGCCCGACCGCAAATGGGTCATCTTCGACGGACCGATAGACGCCGTGTGGATAGAGAACATGAACACAGTGCTGGATGACAACAAGAAGCTTTGCCTGATGAGCGGAGAGGTCATCCAGATGACGCCCGTTATGAGTCTCATCTTTGAGACCATGGACCTCTCACAAGCCTCGGTACGTCGGTAGTTCTAGTGGTGGTGGTTTGGTGGTAGTGCGAGTGGTTGGCGTTGGGGAGGGCAAGAAATTGCAAGTTTTCAACAGACTACTGCAAGTTGCCGATAGAAAAGATAGTGATGCTCAAATTTCGATTCTCTGCTCTTGAAATTTCTGCGTTTCGCAGCTTATATAGGACGGTCACATACTGAGCGAATGTGTTTATGTAGATACTATCGGACTGCATTAGGGCAGTGAAAAAACACTCCAATAGAGTGGCGCAACCTGAGCTTTAGCATCATTGTTTACCGCTACCGTTTTTCTTCTGGTTTCAAGTACGCTGAATATCTCTATAGTTTTAAAAAAGTTGCTGCTGTTACCAAAAACGTTATTTGCCGCTAAAATTTTGTCATGATGCATTTGCAGCCGCCGGTACCCAGTTTAAGCAGGATTAGTAGTAATATTGGTGGTAGTGGTGGTCGTTGTTGTTGTCGTCGTCGTAACACTAGTTGTAGTAGTAGTTACGCAACGTACGTTCAACCTGTGACGGTCAGTCGGTGTGGCATGATCTATCTGAAGACTGTGACACTCGGCTAGAGACCACTGATGTAGTAATAGTAGTAGTAGTAGTAATAGTCTAAGCGTGTGTGTGTGTACAGCCTGCTACGGTGAGTCGGTGTGGAATGATCTACCTGGAGCCTGTGACTCTCGGCTGGAGACCGCTGATGTTGTCCTGGATCAACACCTTGCCTGAGATCCTCTCAGCCAATCACAGAGACTTCATCATCGAATTCTTCGAGTTCGTTGTCGACCCGATCCTTGAGTTCGTGCGCAAGAACTGCAAGGTCAGTCAGTGCATGGTTTATTGGTATAGCTCTTCATGGGAAACTCGTCTTAGAGCAACGGAGCATCACCTGCCATAGGGGATCACACAGTATTACCTGCCACCTGACACAGGTGAACACGTTTTGCCATAACCCCAACCAGACAGGCCGGTATTCGATTTACCCTTACTCCAGAAGGATGGAAGGCTGAGTTTTGACCTTGGTGTTGGTTATATACCGACATGTTTTACCCGTGGGCAGACAGTCACCCATCCAGGTAGCAAGCCATTTGGGAGATGAATTAACTACCTCTCGATCACAAGTTCAACATGCTAATCGTTACATTACCAAGCCGTCTAATGGCATATTTAGAAATGCTAAGTGGGGCCCCTGTGGGAGAGGCAGTTTTATACTGTACATTGCAGACATACATTTTGAAAAGTGTTTTAAGTTTGTGTTGCAAACTGCCCCGCCAGTTGCCATTTGATGTTTTTTTTCCGTAGACACACTGTATTTAGGCTTAAGATGCGCTGTGTGCAGGAATACATTCCAGTGTCAGCGTCAATGCACGTGTCTTCATTCATGCACCTCGTTAGCATGCTCATGTACAACGCCTGCGCATCACCTGAGACTGCTGTGGAGAACAGACATCTACGCACCTGGCTCTCGGTAACTACTACTAATAGGCTTACTACAACTATTACAACTACTACTGTGAGTCACAGAAACATGCCACCAAATTTTTGGCCACATTTTGCTAAATTTTATCACTGACACAATCCGAGAAAATTTGCGATGAATTGCCATGGTCACCCAACAGTGATCACTATTTCGTTTTTAATCGATGTTAATCGTTACTTAATAAGCTGTATAAATTTATTAAATTACAGCCGTTTAATGTAAGCATTTTTGTAAAATTTAGAGGTCGAGGTCGGTGAGAAATATTTTTTATTGAACTATTTTGTACTTAACTGGCTAACTAGCAAACCGTGTACAAAAATTTGAGAAGAAATGTTTACGATAGATTGTGATTCATTATTTTTCTATATGCAGTACCGACTTGATTTTATGTTACGATTGACGCTGAGCTGACATTTGTACATTTTTTTGTTTATCTTTTACTATTTGTGGTGTTAGTCAAGTTGTTTATTTTTTATGCATTTTCTTCAGTTTAAACGTTGTCAATGTTTGACGAATAAAGTTATATATACATAAATTTTCTAAACAAATCTAAGTGCATAAGCAGACGTATCAAATCATGCAGTTTTGCTCGCTAATTGATAAGCAGTGCATATCTGCTGCTGGTGTGTTTGATTGCTAGGGGACGATGTTGTTTGCTATACCGTGGTCGTTTGCTGCGGTCACTGAGAGCGACTCGCGCGAAAAATTTGATCGCTTCTTCCGAGACCTCGTCACGGACAAGCACGAGGAGATCCGTGTACCGGCTTCTCTTGGTAAAATTGAAGGTTTGTTTCCCGACGTCGGACTCGTACAAGATTTCTGCTTTGAGGTTTGTACGTAAATGATATTTGTCAATATCGGATTAAATTTATAGTGCTGCTGAAATTAACGATTAGTGTTTATCAGCTCATCATTAAGAAAATTAATCAACTAAAAAATTGTAATAAGTTAAAAGTAGATTACAATTTTGGGCTTTTCACAGCCTAAAATGACTGATAATTAACTCCTACATTGTTTTAGAAAACACAAGCGCCGTCATGTTGTCATAAGCCCAACTTCCATTATGCGGACTTTGCGACAAAGTCCGTCGCAGAGACAGATCGCGAAAAGTCCCGACACTAATCAGGAAAGTCGGCGATATGATTTGTGTCGCGGAATTTCGTGATTTATGTCTGTGACAAAGTCTGCGACTTTTCCCGCGGGGGAGTTTCGATGAAAGTCGGCATAATGAAATTTGGGCTATACCAAACGTACCGCGCGATTCGTTTATTCGTGTTTACCATATCGCGCTTCTAAATAACGTCACATATTACACGTGACCATGGTGCGCGCCTGCAGAAAATCTTCCAAAAGCTCTTTCAGTGGGGTCTGAAGTCAAGCTTAAAGGTAAAAAAAGGTAAAGGTCGTCAATTTGTATAGCGCATCGTCGCAAACACGCCTCTAATGCGCTTTCGTCACTAACCAGAGCCGCCTGCCGCACAGCCAAACGTGTGCAGCCTGCAGACACAGGCTGGCGCAGCGGCCAGCTAGGCAACCCCAGTCAGCTGTACCAAGGTCCCCACCTTTTGTAACCCATGTAAATGAGTTACTACTCATTTTACCGTCCCACGGAGGGTAGAAGGCTCAGTCGACTTAGCTGGCAGGCTTCGCACCGAAATGGTTTACCTGCCCGCAGGCAGTCACCCATCGCAGTACTAACTGAGCCCGACGTAGAGTAACTTCGTTTCAGCCGAAACGCGTTACCAACTACGTCACGCCACCAGCCACCAGCTTAGCCATCGTTTCCACAATTGTAATTTAATTTTATTTTGCATAGGACATGTCATCAAGATTTTTACTTTTGTCGTGTTAGTTTTAGATGTTTTAAATAGTTAAATGACTGCCTGCGTTCTGCGTGGTGCATTGACTGTACACAGCATGTGGGTCGTGGTTCATGGCGTCACTGGAACGAGTTCATTCGACCTGCCGCAGCCGATGGCAAGAAGTTCCAAGACATCCTGATTCCAACGATGGACACCGTCCGATACTCATACATGATGGACTTCTTCATTCAGCACAAACGGTATTAGACCAGGTTTACATGCAACGCACTTACTTTTGTCACGCAAGAAAAGTACGCCACAACGAACGCAATGGACGCAGCTGGTGAAGCAGCCAGAACGCAAGGATAATTGCGTGTATATATTGCGTACGCTGTGCGTGCTGCTTTAGGTGGAAATCACTCTCTGCCATTTTACAGTTGTTGAAAATTAAGTGTCTAGTCTTCTAGACGAGTGTTTAGAGCAGGAACGGTAAAGTGTATGCTAAGCCACAGACTGGAGTGCGGCAAGTGTGTGTTAAACGAGCTTATACACTCGAGGACGGTACCAGTTGATTGTGCTGGCTTGTAATGTAATGGTTAGGACGTTCGTTCGACTTGAAATTGCGAGGTCGTTGGTTTGACTTTCGGTTGCGTTGCTATCAGTGGTTTACTACTTGGACAGCTGCAGACAGGTACACTCTCTAGGCATATAACTAGCAACTCAGCCTTCCATCCATCCGGGGTAGGTAAATCGAGTACCGGGCCTGTCTGTCTGGGGTTCAGGCGGAGTGCGTTCACCTGTGTCGGGTGGCATGTAACACTGTGTGATCCCATATGGCAGATGACGCTTCGTGGTTCTGAGATGGGTTTCCTATGAAAAGCTATGCCATTTAACCATTTTCTGACCGCTGATTTATTTATCGATTGGTTAATTGTTCTATGATGCTGAAGGCCGGCGCTGTTCATTGGTCCGACTGGCACGGGAAAGAGTTGTTACATCCAGCAGAAACTGATGAATGATATGTCGCCCGATGAATATCTGCCGACGTTCATCAACTTCTCTGCCCAGACCAGTGCCAACCAAACTCAGGTCTACTCGACGTATTCATGGCTGGGGGCGGGGAGGGGGGTGAAGTAATTGCCCGTCCCTAAATTATGGCTGTCGAAAAAATGTTGGAAAATTTTCTTCTTGTCGGAAAATTTGTGTTTAGTAATGTAAAATTTGTGGCTGAAAACTCTTATTTTGAACAACATTTAAGGACAAAATTGAAATTCTGAGATTTAGCTATCTCTTCTGTTGGAAATCTGCAGCCGTTCTGCCTACTTTTTTAACCTACGACACCGCTGGGTCTACTAACTGTTGCAGGCAAAAATCTTTTAACTGTGCTAGATTTTCGAACTAAAATATTGCATTTGACTAGTTTTTTTCACCGTATTATTTAGCGAATTGTACGTGATTGTAATACACATTTTTAGATTTTAGTTTAAGATTAGTTTCATGTTTTTTTCATTTTAGTTTTTGGCTACAATACATTCACAGCACCGAAAATTGTCATTTTCTTATAGTTCGTACTCTGGAGACCTACGTTTTGTCCAGTGATAAAAACAGCCTGGTCTCGTTTTCACTGTCGAGTTGTGTGACGTTCTGTGCGCGCAGTTTATGATAATGGCAAAGATGGATCGTCGAAAGAAGGGTTATTTCGGACCGCCACCCAACAAGAAGGCGATCATATTCATTGATGACATGAATATGCCGGCACGCGAAATATACGGAGCACAGCCACCCATAGAACTACTGCGCCAATACATTGACCACCGCCATTGGTAATGTCCTCACATAGACCTGTTGTATAACCCGTGAGCCGAATACATGCGTTACTGTCTAGTTCAGCATAATTTCAGGGGGGGGTGAAAGTGTGTGCAAATTAGGTAAAGATCATGTGAACGTATACTTACGTGCAAGTTTTACACTTTTTCTGCACTGAATTTCACAACTTTTGTTTGACATAATCGCACGCCTAGAACTACGGCTAACCGTCGCTAAGTCATCAACGCTTATTTACAATATCATAATATGAGTTGTCCATTGTACAAAGTGGGTCAAAATCATATTTGCAGTGTTCCGTTTTGGCTATTATGCATTGGGTGATCCAGTCATGTGACAATGCTGTGACCACAATGGCACATAGATGGATGCTTTTTACTGAAAAGACCGGTAAATGAACCGCATACCAACTGTTGAACTGTGAACATATTTCCCTTAGAACCAGCACCCATATGCACCCCTGAGTGTAGCGTTAATTTTATACTTGACTATGCCGCGTTTAAGTTAGTTCTAATTCTGGCGAACTCTGCAGTATGTACTATAGATACCACACTGCTGGAGTGGATAAGCGAGTTCACAGCACGAGCTTATACCACTCCAGACAGTGCGGTATCGTACTTAAGCTACGCCCAGAGTCAGATGGCATTGACTAAGTTTACACCGTCGTTTGCTTTATGACGCAGCACTGCAGCCAAAAATTGCGAAAACACTATACCAGTGCAAGCAGAGTGTGGTTTAATGTATGTCACAGGTACGACTTGAAAGACACGAGCAAGATCTTTCTGTTGGACACTCAGTTCTTGGCGGCTATGGGTCCGCCAGGAGGAGGTCGTAACCCGGTCACACCGCGCATGCTCAGACATTTCTCCATTTTGGCGATCAACCCTTTTAGTGACGACACGATGGTCCGAATCTTCTCTGCTCTCATGACCATCTTTCTCCGGGTCAGTCGAAGTCGACAACTGGAAGTTAAGTTAATGGTTAAATGGTATAGCTCGTCATGGGAAACTTATTAAACATATTTCAGAGCTACGGAGCGTCACTTGCCACCTGCCACCTGAAACAGGTGAATGCGCCCCATCGTAACCCAAGCCATACGGGCCTGTACTCGATTTACCTACCTCAGATGGATAGAAGGCTGAGTTCAACTTCGTGTTGGTTATATACCAAGATGGTTCACCTGTTCGCGGACAACTTGATAGCGATCCGACCGGGAGTTGAACCAATGACCTTGCAATCGCAAGTGCAACGTTTTAACTGTTACACTACCAAGCGCTTTACGATCCCAGAAATGCATGCGCAGACGGATTTAGGCATGCTCAACATGTTCTGCATGTTCCCGTGAAAGGGGCTTAACGGGCAAGAAAATGAAGGACAGCATCGGGATATTTTTAGACCCATGGCGGTGGGCCCTCTTTGTGGCGTGTTGCGACGTTTAAAAGTTTAGTAGGTGCACCAGGACATTTTCTTGTCGGGTGGGCTCTGTAATTTGCATGCCGTGGGCTTATACAGAAATATGAACTTTACAACGTTACATAATTAACAAAATCTTTTACACAGTATGTGGAAAAAATTCTAGGAATTAGTATACTTAACTTTCACAAATTAAGGTATAATTTCATTATTTTTGTCGTGAATCATCCTGATGCTTTACTTTGTTACAAGCGATATAAGTCTTTAGCCACAGGGTGCACAGTGTGGTGGTTTGGTATAGTGCTTCGATTTTCCAACGGATTTCTTCACGGTGGGTAACGGCGTGGTGAGCGGAACGCTGGAAGTCTACAAAATGGCGATGAGCAACCTGCTGCCGACTCCCGCCAAGTCGCATTACGTCTTCAACCTGCGCGACTTCAGTCGTGTCGTCATGGGCGTCTGTCTCATACGCAAGGAACAGTCCGAGAATAAACGCGTCTTCACCAGGTCTGCATCTGATGTGTACGTCGACGCTTGTTAAATCACGACAATGACGATGATGATGATGACGATGAACAACGTGGCATAAGTTCTAAGACCGCATGGACACATAACAATAACAGTAAATTCACGTAGCAGCAGTCAGTGTGCAGTGAGACGTTCCGAGTCGGAACAACTGAGAGACCAGGCAGAAAGTTCGTTCGGCTTTCGGTCTGTAATGCGGAAAACGTGCAGGGGTGACGGCGATGCCCGAATACTGACTCCGGCTGGCAAACTGTTCCAGACAGATGCAGCAGTCGCCGGTAAGGTGCGGTCGGCAATCGCAGCACGCACAGTGCCACAGTGCATGGAGCAACAACCACTGATGCACGATTATTGAACTGACTGATTGAACTGATTGTTATCTGTATTTGCTAACATATAGTTACTAGTTTCTTAACTACTGCTACTGCTACTGCTGCTGCTGCTGCTATCATTGAATATTGAGAATCGTTTCGCTTTGGCAGGCTTTTTAATGACTACTTTCGATTTCTAATTAATTGGCCGAGATTTTGAGAGAAGTTTACACGTTACTATAGAAACATTGGTGTGAATGTGTTTCTTTAATTCCACGATTATTCTGTATGATTTTTGGCTGAAAAATTGCATAACGCAGCATATGACTTTGACTTTTAAAGGTTTTTTCAGAGATTTTTGGTAAAATGAATGCAGACAAAAACATCATGTCCCTGAAGAACATTCTATTATCATTCTCCTTGTCATGTCGTTTTTAATAAATTATAACAAAAGTAAAAAATATCACCATTAAAATGCTAAGATAAATATCATTTGTAATAATTGAATATGCACGACAATATATAACCTAAAAGCTAAAACTTGACTTTTGTTTTTAAGGTAAAGGTAAAGGTAAAGGTCGTCAATTTATATAGCGCATTGTCGCGTACACGCCTCTAATGCGCTTTTGTCACTAACCAGAGCCGCCGGTCGCACAGCCACCGCGTGCAGCTTGCAGACATAGGCTGGCGTAGCGGCCAGGCCAGGCAGCCCCAGTCAACTGTATTAAGGTACCCACCTTCCGTAACCCATATAATGGGTTACTACTCATTTAACCGTCCCTGGAGGGATGGCAGGCTGAGTTAACCTTGTTGGTTGACTGATAGCGGATGCTTTACTTACAAAGTGGTCAAACAGCCGTCCATCAGTCTAGCGCAGGATAGGGAAAGTTTGCCGGCCAGGACCGACGTTCTAACCGCTATACTGCGCCACCAACTTTAAGCCTATTTTCTTGCAGCGGTGCATACTGGTGTTTTATAACTGCAGGCTTTGGGTCCATGAAGTAATGCGCGTGTTCTATGATCGTCTCATTGACGACAAAGACAGACACTGGCTATTTGAGTAGGTTCGCTTATTTCTTCTTTAGCTATAGCTTTATTTCTGTCATTATGCAATCGTCTATTAGGCTGCATTATGGTACAGCAGCTGAGCAGTTAGCATCTACTGATCGTTTTGAAGTATAGGACATGGGGGCTCCGCTCTTTCCGGACATAATCCTCATCCAGGGACAGAACCACCACCCCTTCTACCAATAGGACGGAACCCAAGCTTTGGATAAACCGACAGATCTAGAACCTTCCTTTATCGTTTTATAGCATTTGTGATATTATGGCCAATACGGGAGAATGCAGACAGCAAATTAGTCAAACACAAACTGAAAGTAATAAATCGATATTTTTTGAAACTGTTTTATAGCAAAAACAATATAGAAACGTTCAAGGTGTGTCAAAAAACGTGGGAAAAAGCTTGACAAAACTGTTATAGCTTGCACAGGCGTGGCGTGATGTGATCATTGATTTTGTATACAGTTCAGACTTCTCGAGTTCACGTTTGTGTGCATATTGAACACTTTTTGTGTGTTTTTGTCGTTGTTTTGCTACTGTTTGTGGAAAAATTGAAATTTTCAGTAACGCTTTACATACCATAACAGTCTTTTTATAATGTTGACGTTAATAACTTAATAGGACGTGAGATATTGGCTCCACCTGACTGTGCATGTAACAGATTGATGAAATCGATTGTACGAGACCAGTTCAAGGACAGCATGGACAGCGTGTTCGAACATCTTGCCCAGGGTAAAACGGGAAAGGTGACTGTTTTCTTTTCATTTAAAAAAATTTTTTTAACATTGTTACTTAACCGTGGTCAGCCATCTTGCCGTGTTGGTGGGGCTTTGCACCGATGACCCGAAAGATTTCTAAAATTTGGAGGTGAGGAGCCAACTAAAAGCTGACCAAACTCGTGAGCGCAGATTGCTACACGTTACCAGTGCTGTTGTGCTGGTTTCGGCTTCACAGCCGACTACGGCTTTATAGCCGTTACCTGTAACCTTGTGGTTACATTCGGGGACACGCATTGTGCCGAGCTGATACGGCCTTAGCACTGGGCAGGTGTAAGAGCCTGTCCATCCCGGAGGTAAGGCAAGGTAAGGTAACATATGTTGAACAGTAGGCCTAAATGTGAATATGACACTTAGTTATTGTGCATTCGTTTTGATAGGCCGTAATGAGCGTCTTGTCTGTCTCCCGCACGGGCTTTTAACTCGACAGCAAAAAAACGTAGAAAAACAAAATTGGCACGAACGTTTCCCTTGACAGCAGTAACGAGTTTATCAATTTTTAGTTCAAAAAGTCAAATATCAAGCTTACTGGACGTAAGAACTTTCAGAAAACGACGCACATTTTTATCTCGCATAAAAAGGGCTTGACTTAATTTATCGCGAACGCTTACAACGTTTTCCGTAAATTATGTCGAGGTGTGTTTACTCATTTTACGTGTAGAAGTGGACATTTGATGAAAATCAGCAAGTAAATAATGCGTGCGAATAGTCAGCTGGACGACTGCACAGAAACGTCGTCACTGAGCTGATGTATTATTTTAGTGTTTACTACAAAGTGCGCATGAAGTTTCATGTGCGATAAGCACGAAACAATAGAGGTAGGTCTAACTTTAGTAAGTTACGTATAACAGCTGTAGTCACTCAGTGATCTTGTTTTGATTTTAATGACTGTTGATTATAGCCATTTCTTGCATACGTAATATTGGAGTGAGTGAGTAGGGTTTTACGTCCCGCCCGACGCAATATAAGTCATTTCGAGGACGACCTTTCCAGGCAATGCGTGTACACATAATAACGGAACAAAAAGTTTAACCTTCACAGAAAGTTTAACCTTTATGAGGAACAAAACCTTAAAACAACCTAAACCTAAAATTGTAAGAACTGCATACATAGAGAGCAGTCAACCCAGTTTTGCTGTGATGTATTCTTTTTCAGATTAATATCTATGAAAGCTCTTGGACAATCTTCGCGAAACTTTGTTACATGATCGCTAAAAAGTCTAAAATTTGGGGTGATATCGAACTACGTTACACTTTCATCGCGAATATGTTGGGAATGATGGAAAATGTCGACAATCAAAAAATGGCGTTGCAAACTAAACAGACTGGAAATCAGCATGGGGACGGCCATTACTCACTGGTGTTTTAGTTGATTGTAAGTTGGTTATTCTGTCTGTTGTCGCGCGTTTCAGCTGGTCGAGGCGGACCTGCGCAACCTGATGTTCGGTGACTACATGAACCCGGATATGGACCAGGAAGACCGGGTCTACGAGGAGGTGAAGTCTGTGGAGACCATGTACCAGGTGGCCGAGCAGTGTCTGGTCGAGTACAACAACCAGAGCAAGAACCGCATGAACCTCGTTATATTCGGGTCAGTCGGATGTATGCAGATCCAGGAGTTGCATTTGGGGAGAAAGGGCGGGTCGATTGCGCCGCATTGTGGAGAGGGGTGTTCTTTTCTTCACAACGGGCCACAAGGGAAGGGGCCTGGGAAGGAGGCAGCAGAAAATTTTTATATTTTAATGTTGAAATGGCTTTTCCGTGCACTTTTTGGCGCTGAAATTTTGCAGGTTTGATGACATTAATGGACGTTTGAACCCATTCTGCCACGCAACACAGAATCTCAACAGCAGGGTGCGAAATGTCTCGTAGAACACAGCGGCTACAACAGCTCCTTGATTGTTCAACTTTGCTTGACAAGTGGAAAACATTTATTGAAGTAACGCAATACATTATTGATTTTACCACACGGATAATTTTTTTTAGTACAAATATCAATGTTATCATCGTATGTCGGTTGTGCCTAGGTACGTGTTGGAGCACCTATCACGTATCAGCCGTGTACTACGCATTGCTGGTGGGAACGCTTTACTGGTCGGGGTTGGAGGCAGCGGTCGTCAGTCACTTACCCGACTAGCGGCCTTCATGTCGGGCATGCCTGTGAGTGAATAGAACACTCTGATTAACTACAACTGGTGACAATTAGCAGCTTTCTGCTTCTTAACTTTGCTAACTTTACCAACAGTGTTAATTATAAAGCGTTGCTGGCCGCCAGCCTGTCTCGTGTAAGTAGCACTGTACTTTATTTTTAATCTTCTTTGGTTTAACAACTTCGTAACTTAATCAGCTCCCCGCTGTCACAAAAGTCAAATGCTCCGAGATAACAATTATTAGTAAGTGTTCGTGTTATCCAGCCTTGTAGACGAACTGAAATGTTTTTGTTTTTCAATTATCGTTTATGTTACTTGCCTTTCAAGTACGTCGTATTTGGTATTAATGTGTAATGCATAATATAAATGCATATTTGCATGTGTTGCAATTTGGCTGTACTCCCGCTGCTGAAACAATAAAATTTGTCTATACCAGGTGTTCCAGCCGGAGATATCGAAGCACTACGGCAAGAGCGAGTGGCGCGAAGACCTCAAGACTCTGCTCAAGACGACTGGGCTTCAGAACAAGACGGCGGCGTTCCTCATCACAGACTCACAGATCAAGGAAGAGTCTTTCCTCGAGGACATCGACGCCTTGCTCAACTCCGCCGAAGTTCCCAACATGTTCGCTGCCGAAGAAAAAGCCGAAATGATGGAAGTGAGTAGCTAGTAAACATAGAGGCTTCTAACAGCAACTATTGTATTTATATAGGCCTATTCTATTCTATGTAAACCATTATTGCATGACATACTTTCTTTTTATCTGTATGTTTATAGCTGAGTTAAAAACAAATGTCACAATGCTGTACGCATTTCATTGGCTCGATGTCACTGACCTGATTAGGTTCAGGCTGTTCGTCTAGGTGCCAGCACAGCATGGTTCCTGGATATCTGATCGATTTTTGCCAACCTGTCTCCAACATCGACGGCTACAGACGTCTGCGATCTGCACATCGTGTTCAGCTGCAGGTTTTGCGGATCGGAATGTCAACTACACATGAAGACATGTGTTTGGACATGCCGGTTTATCTACTTGGAACCATTTTGTGAACTATAAAAATGGCAGCCCACACATTCTTCTAAACGTTATCTCAAACATTTTTACTTCTCTTTCTACAATCACACCGCGTTGGACGTTATTTAGACTTAACGCGCTATATAACTTATTTACTTACTTACTTACTTACTTAGCGTTGTGGTGGTTAGGGCGTTCTGGCGCACGCCAAGTCGGCGGCGGCGAATAAGAACACGGAGTTGACTCCGCTGGCAATCTACGCCTACTTCGTCAGTCGGTGTCGTGAGAACCTGCACATTATCATTGCGTTCAGTCCGATCGGCAGCGCGTTCCGCAACCGCCTGCGTCAGTACCCATCGCTCATCAACTGCTGCACAATCGACTGGTTCCAGGTTCGAACTGTCTTTATATGCAGTTTTCGTAGTTATTAGGCGACATCGCTGAAAGCTATGGCAACATAATTATGTTAGCATAGCTTGATCATTCGTCTGTCTGTACGTCCGTCGCACTCGTGGCTCGTGCTTGTGCCGTCTTTACAATTGCCGCCATCTTGGGGTTTTTAGTGGCTAACGTGCTTTGTCAAAAGAGTACTTCCCCCAAACATTATTTGTGCAAGTTTTAGTGCTCACAACCAGATGTGAGCGATTTCGCTGAAATATGCCGTTATCTGCTGAAGTGTTATTCATACCAGTCAATCATGCAGTTATAACTGCACGACTGACTTGTTTTCACGTTCGAATTGTCCTCGTGTTTTTGATTATTAGGCGGCATCGCTGACAGCATTAGCAGCGATGACGACTATTGTGACAGACGTTACCGTCTGTTCGTCTGTCCGTCTGTCGCAGTCATGTACCCTCGTAAAGTTTTTGAATGAAGTGAGATACCGTTTGCTATGGACGCTTTTGTGGCCCCGTAACATTGCATCATCATCATCATATATTCGTTTAATGTAAAGTTGACAAGCACAACTTTCAATAACGCAAGCACAAGATACATAATAAATCCAAAAGCATGCAAGCGGAAGCGTCATACAAGGGCCACGGTCCTCCATAGAAGGTGAGATTTGAGGTTACAACGGTTGACACCTCAGTCAGCAAATCCAAGCTTTACTTGTCTGCATTTATTGTTTGCTTTAAATTATTAATCTCTTTGTTGCTAAGCTTTATAATGTGCCTTCGGCAGTTTCGAAACATTTTAGGCGTAAAAACGCTAGCTATAAAGAAATACATCGACTTCTTTTTTTCAAGGATTGAATGCTTTTTTCCTTAGGCCTACTTTTATGATGCAGCATTTACTCCAAGGTTTATAAGGTATAGACGCTACCCGTGTGGTTAGTGAGGTTATAGCTAGTCTACAGCGACGTGTGGGTGGTGGGGAGTGGGAACTTAGTGCAGGTTTCTCGTCAGGTGGCGTTGCTGTTGCTGCTGGTTTTAGCCGTGGCCGGAGGATGCGCTGGAGCGAGTCGCCTACAAGTTCCTGGAGGACGTCGACATCGAACCTGATGAGAAGACATCGACCGTGAAGCTGTGTAAATACTTCCACACCAGCGCCGCTCAGCTGTCTAGCAGGTCCATATTTACATTTTCTTTTTCTTCTTCTTCTTGATGGCCGACTCTTATCAGAACGTTGTCGTACTGACGACTTGACGCCAAGCATCACCCCGTCTTTAGCTTTCCTTCAGGTAATGTGTACTTCAAAGTTCTGGGGTTGAACGTTTTCGTCAGTTATTGTACTCAACCAGTTTTTGCTCATTACATATGACCGTCGCTGACGCATGACACGTGGAAAGTGGAAATTTCAAACTAGGCTACTAGCACTAGCACTCATGACAGACGTGGTATTTTGTACCTATAACGGCCCGTCGCTGTTACAGCCTGTTGCTAAGCTGTAACAGACGGTTCGCTAGCGACGTATCTTGGGTGCTGTTATACGTCGATCGTACGATAAAAAACGATAAATGAGAATAAAACTTGATGATTACAAAACATAGGTTGCAACGTTTGTGTTTTTATTTTATTTAAAGATTAATGGCTAAAGTGTGTGTAGGCTTTTTATAAAACTCGTATCAAAGCTACGGAGCATCGCCTGCCATAGCTTGGACAGTGTTACTTGCCACCCTACACAGGTGAACGCTTGCAGCCAGACAGACTCGATTCAACTACCCTGGAGGATGGAAGGCTGAGTTGACCTAAGCGACTGGTTACACACCGAGATGGCTTACCTGCCCGCAGACAGTCACTTATTGAAATAGTAACAGTGCCGGGCATACAGCAACTTTGGTGATCAGACAGAACACATTAGCCACTAGACCACGCTGTTATTATAATCACTTTTAGCAACTCTATTACTGAGTGTTGTTTGACTGTATTGGTTCACAGGTTTCTGTTCATACTTGGTCGTCATACATACATCACGCCGACATCATATCTGGAGCTCATCTCGTCGTTCAAAGCACTCATCACGCAGAAACAGCTGTCGACGATGCAGTCGAAACAGAGATATGTCGTCGGTCTGGAGAAACTGGCTTTCGCTGCTTCAGCCGTAGGTTTCTTTCACTGTCACATCTTCACTGCACCAAGCCCATGCATGTATATACGATATGAGACATAAAATGACGATGGGATATAACGCAAGCATGATTCAGATATACACTGATGCATTGTTTAATGCTTCTTTGCTGGAATGACAGTCGGGACGATTGTTTTTTTTGCTGCTAGATGTTGCTAAAATGTAAATAAATCAGTTGATGAATTTTATGCTTCATCATTGTTCCAACCTATGAGCTTATTCAGAGATATCATATATGTATCAGCAGCTTCGTCAGTTAAAAAAGTTGAGTTGTTGTGGGAACGAGTTGGGGACAGGAAGTTGCAATTATTTGACAGACGTACAGCTACACATTTCTTATAGAGGAGATTTTAGGTGCTTAGAATTTTAATTTTGCCTTTAAATTTCGCAAACTGGGAGATTTTCAGCTCCAACTTTTGTATTTATGGAAGAAAATTTTCGGGCAAGCAGATAATTTTGCGACAGGTTAAAATTTAAGGGGAGAGGAGCAAATGTGTTATTGCCCCCGTGCTATGAGACGCCACTGTGACATGTCATAGTAGTTCAGTGTGATGTGGTTGGCTGTCAGGTGGCGGACATGCAAACGGAGCTAGAACTGCTGCAGCCGCAGCTTGTGGTTGCTGCTGCGGAGAATGAGAAGATGCTGGTCATCATTCAGCGCGAGTCCAAGGATGTCGAGACCGCCAGCGAGAGGGTATACCGCGACTGCACAGAATGGCATCACCATCCGCAGTGGTTTAGTTGATGGGGGAAAGCAAGGGAACGTTGTTTCCCCATTTGTTTTTGGGAGAGAACGAAAATACAGAACTGCGTCACCATATGCGGTTTCCGAGGTGCAGAAATGCTTTAAAATAAGTTTGCGGCCAAGGCTTCGTTTCAGACACCGCCGAGAGAGCTTACAGCGCTCCCTAGACTCCCTAGCTGGGGCCCTACTTTCAAAGGGAAGTTGAAGCTTGTCCCCATCTTTTCCATGCTTATCCCCTTTATCATATTCCCTGTTCGCTCCCTTTGTCCCTGCACTGACTCTCCCCATTTTTGGACCTGCCTTATGAAATTAGGCATACTTCCGATCACGGTGCAAAATTTCGCGTCGATCGCCGATGGAGTTCGGAGATACCTGGGCGAAATAAATAAATTAATTAATTAACGAACATCTGTGGTAAAGCACAAGCCTGCTGGGAACTACCGTTCCGGGCGAACTAATACAACTCTTTTTATTAGTAGAACAAGAAACTAAAATTCGATCAAGTTTACGTTGAGTTTTGGGGGTGTGTTTACCCAATAAAACGCCTGTTTGTAGGTGCGAGGTGAGGAAGCGTTGGCGAATGAGCAAGCGGCCGAGTCGCAGGCGCTCAAAGAAGAATGTGAAGCTGATCTAGCTGAGGCGATCCCCGCGCTGAACGCTGCACTGGCTGCGCTAGACACGCTGAAGGTTACACCCACCGTTGTTTTATGATGTAAATGCTATTTACTGTGGCTCTGTTGCTTTTATGTCTTGTTCTGTATTACACTTTGCGTGATCGGAGTCGGGTCTGTGACGTGGCTTGCAGACATACCACCACCTGAGGCGTTTTTCGCCGACCGTACTTGAGCAACGGTCGAGCTGTTGACATGGTTCTCATTCGTCGTCCGTCTGTCGTCCGTCGGTCACGTATGAATTGTGGCTAAATGGTAAGTCGTAGGGGGTGGTATATAAAGATCGACTGACAAAGTCGACAAGCGTAGTTGGAAGAATAACTCCTCCACAATGGTGCAATTTCGATCTGTTGTATTTTTTGTTTTATTAAGGATATGTTTGATTGATTTTACATTGATTTGCTGCATTGTTGTCTTCAGTGTTTGCATTTTTTGTTCATTAAACTTACTCGGTTGTTTTGTAACAAATAGCGTAAAAAAATTCCTATGCTTCCAGTTGCTTTTCATCGTTAACATCATCCATTCCTAAAATTTTTCTTAGACCCCTCATTATATTGGTGCAGTTTTTGTTTGCTTTCACAGTTTTACTTAAACAAAATTCTTTACAGTTTGTTACGCTGCAATATTATATTTTACTTTTCGTAGGTAAGCCAGTACTATTTAGTGTTCTATAAGCTGTTGTGTGGAATGTCATGAAACAAAAATGTAAAAAAAATTAAGTTATCTTCTTCCTACGTTTTCGCTAGACTGCAACTGGTAGCAACAGGAATTCCTTTCAGGCCGAATGCAATGGATGTGCAGAATGTTGCACAAAGTTGTGAATGGACTTGACAGTTTTAAGAAAGCACGTTTATGTGCTACGAAGAACAGATTTTAATTTATGACATAACTGATAACATAGAAGCGTGCTATGCTTTGTTAAACAACTTTTGGTTTTGGCAGTAATTGTGCGCGCCGTTTTTTTTGCGTGCAGCCGTCCGACATCGCGGTGGTGAAAGCCATGAAAAATCCGCCGGCTGGAGTGAAGCTTGTCATGGAGTCAGTCTGCGTCATGATGGGCATTCAACCACAGAGGGTTAACGATCCCGCCGGAACTGGGAGAAAGGTATCGCTGAGTGCAAACTTTGCTTTGAAGTTGCAGAAGAAATTGCCAATTGCAACTGTGTTTATTGTTTTTTTTTTTTAAATTTTTGGTACCGGCAACATAGAAGAAGCGGAAAATAAAATGCAAAATAAAATTGACTGTGGCAAATATGGCAGTAGTTCTTCATAGACACTTCTGCTTGCATGCTTTTGAATTTATTTTGTATCTTGTACTTGCATTGTTGAAAGTTGCACTTGTCAACTTTGCATTAAACGAATATATGATATGATATGATGAAGACACAGCACGTAATTTATTGCACAGAGAAAACAGACTGGTAAAAACTCACATAATAAAAATGCAGAAAAGATTTTCAAAAACACGAGACATAACAGCCAGAGTGACAGCAGCAGAATACAACTTTCTGAAAATATTTAGATACTGAGACAGATTTACTGTTGTTGAAAACTTAAACGTTTTAACAGTCTTAACAATTTTATTGTGTACAGC
>Ga0209671_1000138_pt1 | contig 35901 bp, 31 predicted proteins | sample WorMetHERISLAND2_2_FD_187401 | JGI IMG/M metagenome (GOLD analysis project Ga0209671, IMG submission 187401) | Marine gutless worms symbiont microbial communities from Max Planck institute for Marine Microbiology, Germany - Olavius geniculatus... | ecosystem: Host-associated > Annelida >...
CATAGCGTTGGCCCAAAGCGCAGTTAATTTAGGCCACAACGCTGACAAATACATCAGACTGTGCCGGTTTAGATAATTTTTCAAAGAACTGGCGATCAAATCGACTCATTTGGATCGTAAATCTAAAATATAAAACCCTGGTGGCTGCGGGACAAACTGTTTACTCCTATTAGGCGTAATTCTGGGTTGCGGATTTGTTGTATCGCTGCGCGCTGCCAATTCTAATGGACTGAATTCCTTAAATCCAAAATCCAAACTCAAAAATCTAAAATTGTTCTCAACTGGTAGAGGAACAAAAATGGACTTAAGAAGCCCTTCTGATAATACGCAATTTGTCATCGCCACAGGTGAGGTTTGCCGGGAAAATGATCTGCACGACGCGCAAAGGGCATCGCAAAGCCGATGAAGTCGATTATGCGGCGCTCGACTATGGACGGTGGTCTCGTTCCCAGCGGACGGCACGTTGGGTCATCGGGTTTCTCTTAAAAAGACTGGGACGGATCCGGGTGGCGGGAATGGAAAATATTCCGGCTTCAGGCCCCGTGCTGCTCACCGCGAATCACCTGAGTCTTCTGGATGGCTTTCTTCTTTTCTGCCTGGTTCCCAGGCCTTCCATCCCCTTCGTCAAGGTCGAATTCAACCGGCGCCCGTTTATGAACTGGATTTTGACCCGCTTTACCAATGTCATCTATCTCGATCGTAAGAAGGCGGATTTCCAGGCGATGTTTAAAGGGTTGACCGTCCTGCGGTCGGGAGGGGCATTGGGTATCGCCCCGGAAGGTCACCGCAGCAAAACCGGGGGCCTGGGGAGAGGACGCACAGGCGTTGCCTACCTCGCGATCAAAGCCGTTGCTCCGATTGTGCCGATTGCCCTCTGCGGACAGGAGCGTGCCGTCGGATGCTGGCTGCGGGGGCGCCGGGTGCCTATCACGGTGCGTGTGGGTCCGCCCATCGACCTACCGCCCGGGAAACTGAACGTGTCTCACTTTCAGGCCTACACGGAAACCGTTATGCTCACTCTGGCCCGCATGCTGCCGCCTGAATACCGGGGCATTTATGCGGATCGGGTTCAGTCCGAAAACCCAGGTGTCGCAACGTTGGTTGGGGAAAAGGAAACCTCTGTGGAAGCGGTCGGACAAATGACAAAATGTAAGCAATGATCTATTGATGTCGGGTTCCGCTTTTCATACCCGGTATTCCCTGGCCCAGACCGATTTTACAATTTAATCGTTTCAACGATTTAATCTCAAATATTACCTCAACAGCAGTAATTTACACATGCGTCGCACCAGGGCAGGCCCACATTCCACGAGTCCATCATTCCTTTTGCCTTTCTGAAGAATACGGTCGGCAAAATAGTCATAATTTCAATAAGTTGTTCAAATTACCAGACCTTAAATGACAATTATGAGGGAGGCATGCCATGGGGATAAAGGAAATCATTGCTACAATTCTCGAGATCATTGCAGAAGTTGCGCCGGATGAGGATTTGACCGGTCTCGACCCGGTTATTCCTCTCCAGGATCAAGTTGATTTCGATTCAGTGGTCTTTCTGGCTGCCATGATGGAAGTCCAGGAACGCTTCGGGATCGAGGTGCCGGAAGAGGACTATGTCGAGCTGACAACGCTGAACAGATGTGCGGCCTACCTGGAAGCCAGGTGTAACCGTTTGCATCAAGCTGGAACGACCGGTTGCCCTGCCGTCCCCTCTGTCGGGATAGAAATGCGCAGCAGACAGTCTTAGGGTCCGGTGGCGGCGAGAAAAATCAAAGCACTGAAAAATGCCTGATGCCGCATTTGCCTATGAGCGTTAGCCCTGACTCAATTGCTCACGGAAGGTGCCTGCGAACGATGCATGCAGTTTGTCGGAGCATGCCACCGAAAAACCCAAGGGAGAAAAAGAACATGGTTATCACGATAAGACGGTTGGATGATATTTGTGTCGTTACGTTAACCGGCAGCATCGATGCCTTAACGGCCGAAAGGATTACCGACAGCCTGAATGAGCAGATCGGCGCAGGAGAAAAAATATTGTGCTCGACCTCGCAGGCGTGGATTTCATGAGCAGTGCCGGTATACGCACCATTTTGGGTGCACTGAAACAAATCCGTCGGATAGGCGGCGATCTTTGCCTTGCCGGTGTTCAACCGAGGCCGGCCAGATTTCTCAAACTGTCCGGATTCGTCAATCTTTTGAGAGACTATGCCGGTGCCGATGAGGCCGTCGAACAGTTCAAGACCTAACGCGATGCTTGAAGATACTAATGAACATCGAATTAAGGAATACTTTCTATTTATTTTTTGGTTGGGATCAACTGGATTGACAGGATATCTTCCCGCCAACAGGAGGCAAACATGAAAAAAACAGAGCTTCCATACCATAACCTGGTGGACTTGTTGCAGGCCCAGGCGGCAGTTTGCCCGGACAAGACCGCGTTCACCTGCATCACCTATGACGACCAGGGCCGGGACCGGGAGTCTTCCATCCGTTATCGGGAACTGGACGAAAAGGCCCGGGCACTGGCCGTGTACCTCAAGCAAAGGGGGTTGCGTGCCGGCGAACGGACGTTGATCTTTTCCACCCAGTCCCTTGACAACATCATTTCGATTTTCGGAACCCTTTATGCCGGTGGTGTCGTCATTTTGAATCCTCCCCCGATTGACCCGGGAAAGCAGCAGCGGTTCCAATCGGTGCTGACCTCGGCCCGTCCTAAATTCCTGTTGTGCAACACCATGGTCTTTGAAAGGATGATGGACTCCCTTTCCAGGAAAGCAGCCGAAACCCTTTCCACCAAACTGCCCGCCTTTGTGGGCCGGTTCCTTCCCAGGTCCCTACCGAAATCGCTGGTGGACTTTATATTGAAGGTCAAAGAAGGCTTCGAAGTCATCGATGTGGACCAATGCCGCGGCAATCCGGAAGCCTGGGTTTTTCCAGAAATAAGTTCCCAAAGCCTGGCGGCCCTGCAATACTCCTCCGGTTCCACGGCAGCCCCCAAGGGCTGTATGGTCACGCACGGTAACATTCTTTCCGTGCTGGAAACATTCACCCGGATATCCCATCTCCCGGCGGAAATCCCCTTGGTCCATTTTATCCCGCTCTTTCACAACATGGGATTGTTAGGTGGTGTTTTTTATGGCGTTTTCACCCAAGCACGCAGCGTTATCATGAGTCCGTTGGACTTTCTGGAAAAACCGATACGGTGGCTGGAACTGATCTCACGTTTTAAAGCCGGCCTCACTTCAGCTCCGAATTCGGCCTATCAACTCCTGGCTCGGGTGACCCGTGGGGATGACCTCAAGCATATCGATTTGTCCAGCCTTTGTTATGCCATAAACGCCTCGGAAGTCATTTCCCTGCCTTCTTTGGAAGCCTTTGCGGAAACCTTTTGCGGCGCGGCTTTCCGCTTTTCCTGTTTCAAGCCCGGTTACGGGCTCTCCGAAACCACTTCCGGAATTTATAGTTATTTCGTCGATGACGATGTTGTCGCCGCAACCATCGATTACCGTGAACTGAAAAACGGACGGTTTGTGGAGCTGCCCCGGGCCGCGGTCCATGGAAAGTCCATTGTCGCCTGCGGCAGGGTCAGCTCCTCCCCTTGCCGGGTGCGGATCGTGGACCCGCAAACCCACCGGATACTGCGGGAGGGAGATATCGGGGAAATCTGGCTGGCAGGGGACATGGTTGTTCAAGGCTACTGGAGGCAACCGCAGGCCAGCAGGGAAACCTTTGCAAACCGGCTGCCGGGAGAAGACGGTCTTTTTCTGAGAACCGGGGACCTGGGGACGGTGGTGGACGATCAACTTTACATCACGGGCCGCATCAAGGAACTGATCATTATCCATGGTAAAAATTACTATCCCACTGACATTGAAAGCGCCGTCAAGGCCACCGTACCCGAGCTGATACACTGCTCCACCGCCTCCTTTTCCCTGATGCGGGACGGCAGGGAAGTTCTGGTAATCGTCATTGAAACCGATGCCGTATTGCCGAATTTTCAGGAAATCGCCGTGGTGGTGATGCATGCCATCCAAGAATTCTTTCAATTTTCCCCGTATGATGTGGTCTTTATTAAAAAGGGCGCTTTACAAAGATCCGATACCGGCAAGATTCAAATCCTCAAAACCAAGGGGAGGTATGAAAATCATACCCTTGACGTATTGTATGCCATCCGCTGGCCATCGCCGGCCATCAAAGACGCCCCGGCCCGGCCGCGTCAAGCGACTGTTTCCGCTGTCTCAGACCATACCGGGGGACCTGTGGCCCTTTCCAATCCGGTCGTAAGGGAGCTGACACAATACTTGGCGGATGCTTTTCAACAGGACCCCAATGAGATCGATATTCATTTGCCGATTACCCATTATGGTCTGGATTCATTGGCCCTGGTAGAATTCATAGCCACGATTGAAGACCGCTTTTCCTGCTCTCTAAACCTCAGGGGGCTGTCGCAAGCCCCTACCATAGCCTCCTTATCCTCCATGATCCAGGACCGCCCCAGGCCTAAAAAGGCCTCAAAAGACAAGATTCCGCCGATAACCAGGGCCCGATCCGGTGAAAAGACCCTGTTATCCTATCAGGAAGCGCTCCTGTTCAAGGCGATGGAGTGGGGTGATTCCAAAACAAACCCGGCTCATAAAGTCATGGCCGTATTTGAACTCGTCGGAAGCTTTGATGTGGACATTTTTCAGCAGGCCTTTCAGCATCTTATCAACCGGCATGAAGCCTTGCGCACCGGTTTTCTAAAGACCCGCAACGGCATGATCCGCACGGTATGCGACCAAGCGAGTCCAGTAATAAGCACCTGGGATCTTTCCACACTGGATCCGGATCAACAAGCGAAACAGCTGCACCAAATGATAGCACTCATGCAGGTTCAGGAGGTGGATCTAGCGAAGCCGCCCCTGGGTGAGATTCGAGTGGTTAAGGTTGCCAAAGAGCGCTGGCAACTGTTCTTCTGTATCCATCATCTCATTTGTGACGGCTGGTCTATGGGCTCCTGTCTCAAGAGCTTTCAATCGCCTATAACTGTCTATGCCATGGTCAAAAGATCGTCCTGCCCGAAATATCCCTAGATTATAGTGATTATGCGGCCTGGCAACATCGTTGCAGAGGGAAAGGTTTTTTCAAGTCGGATTTGGAATACTGGGCCGACACGCTCTCCCATGCCGAAGCGGTCCAACTTCCCAAAGAATACCGGTACTCTTCCCGCCTGGCCCACGCCACCGACCGCTTCCATAGCCTGTTAGCCGACAATATGGAGGTCTACGAAGACTTTACAACCCAACGATCACCCTGCAGACCCTATTTGTGACTACCATGCAACTGCTCATGACGAAACTATTCGGTAAGGAGGAACATATTCTTCTCAACCGTTTTCATGGAAGATCGCAAGAGGCATTACGATCTACCGTGGGATTTGTAAGAAATGAGTATTTGATAACCACTCGCTTTAATATAAATCAGCCCATAGACAAGATATTATCCCTAAATTACTATATTCTTCTTGAGTATCTAATGCATGCCGCCGTGCCTTTCGGCATCCTGCCCAATTTGAAACTCCACTGTATACCGGAATGGTATGACTTAGCTTTGGATCCTGCCGGGTCGAAAGCGGCCTTGCGCCAAAAAAATCACCTCCCGCTTTTTTGTGGCCTTAACATACATCTGTACGATATGGAAGCACCTCAATTCACAGGCAGCAAATGCCGCGATATAGGCAATTCAATTTTTGAGGGTGCATACGCCTGGTGGCCGGGGTGTCCGGAATTCATGGTCGACATTGTCCAACAAAAAGGAGAGCTATGCCTTTATCTGTGCCTTTCATCAGGATTATCAAACTATCTGCCCATAGATATGATCGGTCGCTGCTATAGGCACATCCTTGACAACATTATCCGCCGGCCGACCGAAACCGCCGGCAATATACTTCAATTAACGGACGCATCTTTTTAGGAGTTAAAATGTTCTCTTTTATCATTCCCTGTTTTAACAAAAAGGATCTCCTGGACAAGGTCCTGGCAAGCTTTTTGAGGCAGGCCGCCACCGGCCCCGGTTTCGAGATTATTCTCGTAGACAACAATTCGGATCCGAATACCATGGAGCCGCTTTATTATGAATATGTTAAACGGCTACCCCTTTATCTGGTCAAGCAACCCTTGCTGGCGCACCCCTATGCCTTGTGTCGGGCGCGGAATTTAGGTCTCCGGATAGCGCATTTTCCATGGGTAGTCACCTTGGATGGGGATTGCGCTTTATCCTTAAATTATTTGAAACACCTGTATGATTATATCTCATCCGCCAGAAATAAGAATATCATATTGACCGGAGAAAGGATTTTTGTAGAGGCGAAAAGAGTCCGCCGCAAAGACCTTAAAATCATTTCGGAAGCATTGGCGAATTTGCCTCGGGCAAAAAGCCCGTCAAACTATAACGTTCCGGTAGACCACAGGCTGCCGGGCATGACACAGCTTCCCGACATTCCTCACCCGTGGTCTTACATGGTGGGCGGCAATACCGTTTTTCAGAGAGAAAAGGCCCTATCCATAGGCGGCTATGATACCCGGTTTGATGGTCGCTGGGGATATGAAGATAAAGATTTTGCCTATCGATACATAAAACAGCACCAGGCCATTCCGCATTATGTTCCCGGCCTTGAAGTTTACCATCTTGAATCCGATCCCAAAGCGTATACCGTTGACACTGCGAGTCGTTTCGATAAAGGCAACAACCCCAACTGGCGGTTAATCTGCAGCCGGATCCCGGGATTCCAGGCTTTCAAAGAAAAGCAATACCAACAGATCAATCCGGATATTCGTTGTCATCATGTCAGGCAAGTCGGAGGGACCCGATGTCCTGCCGCGCATGATGCTCATCCTGTTTTAGACCTTGAGTCATAAATGACCGCCAAAGCCCTTATGAAAGCAGTCATTGTCACCACGGCCGCCCTTCCCTGGTTCACAGGGACAAGCACGAATCCATTAGGAAGGGCTATTTCAATGGCACAGTTGGGTTCATATGCGGTAACGTTATTGATTCCCTGGGTGCCTCGAGGCCAGCAAAAATATATATTTAAAAATCTTACCTTTAAGACTTGTAGACAACAAAGACTCTGGATAGAGGCTTATGTAAAAAATGTTTTGACCATGCCGGTCAATATTAATATTGGTTTTTATAAGGCCGTCTATAGTCAAAGCCTCAAATCTATCTTTCCCATAGAAAAACTAAAGCATCAGCTGAAAGGCTTTGACCTGGCACTCCTGGAGGAACCGGAACACCTTTTCTTTTTTCAACATGCCCGCCGACAAGAGATTCCCTGCTCCCTTGTGGTCGGCATTCTGCATACCAATTACCCCTATTATTTTAAAAACCGCTTTCCTCTTCTGCCTTTATCCCGCAAGGCGAAAGGCGTTCTTTTAAAAAAATACTTTTTCTATAAATTATCCCATGTGTGCGATGCCGTGATCGCCTTAAATGCCCCTGTTGGTTATAACCGATTTCCGGTAGTACATACAAACGGCCTGTTCGATATTTATTTTCCCACAAGAACCAAGCACTACAAGACTTTTTACTTCATAGGAAAGGTAATCAAGGAGAAAAATGTAGATAAATTCTTATATTGTTTAGCCCATCGACCTCAGTTCGAAATTGATGTGTACGGCCCGGATGCCGGCCTAGCCGAACTTCAGCATGCCCAAAAAGCCGGCCGCCTTGTTTTGCTAGGCGAATTGATCAATCCTGCCAAAAGCCTTGCCCCTTATAAGGCATTTATCAACCCATCCGTATCCGAGGTTTATTGCACCACAACCGCGGAAGCCCTGGCCATGCAAAAATTTGTAATCCTCCCCGCAGGTCACGGCAATGAATGCTTTTACAAATATTCGAATTGCTTAATCTATCGAAGCCAGGAAGAGTTGTTAAAAAGGATCGATTTCGTCTTATCCCATCAACCGGAACATGACGAGGCAGTCAAAGAACTTTGCTGGAAGGCAGCCACCCGACGATTGTTAAACCACATAGACAGTATCCCATCGGTTTAAACGCTTATGATGACTAAAATCGCTTCTTATTTCTCCTCTAAGCTGCAGATACACCGTGGCGAAGGGGCCACAGTCATTTTTTTTGGGATTTATTCCTGCCTGACATTTGCGATTTTCATCATTCTCCAATCCTTAAATGACGCCATCTTCCTTGGCACGTTTGAAGCATCCCTGCTACCATATGCATTCATGGGATCCGCCTTGTTGATTACGCTGGCTTCCGCGGCATATGCTCCCCTCGTAGCTAAAATCCCCTCCAATCGCCTCCGGCCCATGACCCTGATCGCCTTTATCCTTATTTTAGTCGTTTTTGCTCCGCTAGGGCTCTTAAAAATAAGGGCTTTGACTTTCACCCAGTATCTTTTCTTCTGGGTGGCCGCCATCCTCATGGGCGTATTCACCTGGCAGTACATACAATCCGCATTCGACACACGGGAGATAAAACGCTTTCTACCTTTTTTCCTGGCCACGAGCACTGTCGGATCCATGCTTGGCGGCCTTATGACATACCTCATATCCGACAACTTTGGAGTCCTAGCCCTTCACATACTGAGTATAGGGCTCTTGGGAATCCTTCTTGTTCTTTCTTTTAAGCGAACCAGGTATGAAGAGCATACCCATGATAATACCGTCTCCAAATCGATGCTGAGCAGTAGTTTCGGTCTCGTCAAACGAAACAAACTCATCTTCCGACTAACGGTTCTCACTATTCTTGGTGTGTGGTTAGCAGTTCTCATACAATATCAAATGATGAGCACACTGAAGACCCGATTCAGTACCGACGATCTGGCCGCTTTTCTGGGCAGTTTGTTTTTTGTCTTGAATGGCGCTGTCCTCCTAATACAACTGTTCGTTACAAGGTTTATCATACAGCGCTATGGACCCGGGGGGGCGATTCTGATATTTCCAGGGTCCGTTATCGCCTTGTCCCTGGTTTGTATACTCTTGCCCACATTTTGGCCGTTCGTTGGTCCATACTTTTTTTCCCAAATTACTTACTTTACATTATTCAACCCGGGGAGAATCCAGATTATCTCCTATCTTCCAGTTCAGGAGATGGCCCTTGTCAAGGTCATACAGGAAGGGGTCATTTCCGCCGCGTCGGTCGTTATCATCTGCATATTATTGTCCTTGATCATAACAGTGCTCCCGCCGGCAGTGGTGGCATGGTTTATCTTTATGATAGGCCTGGTAACAATGTTTGGCGCGGCAGGTATCAATGGAATGTATACAGCTGAATTATCACTTTCCTTTCACAAACATGCTCTTACTTTGGGAACCTGTACGGAACAGCTCTTGCACCTTGACGGCAATCTCTTGTCTTTGCTGAGGAACAGATTGGATTCCGACCGAAAAGAAGAGGTTGAGTTTGCTCTCCGGACGATAGCGCGACTGCAATGCCTTGCCCTGTTTGCCGATGTGAGGGAATATCTGGATCATCCTGAGGAGTCCATTCAGATCGCGGCTGCCGATACTTTATTGGGTCTGAATCGCACCGAAGCAGTACCCCTTCTAAAGATTCGCCTTTCCGAGGACAATTGCGGGCCGGTTGTTACGGCTCATTTGCTGCGAGGCATTGGGGAAGATGCCTTGCCTTTAGCAAGAAAATGGATGGATAAGGATGTCGAGGAAGCGGTTAGGGTGGAGGCGGCGGCCCTTCTGTACCGGTTTGGCGTGACAGAAGAGCGGTGTCAGGGCGCCACACTGCTGAAAGTACTGACATCCGGATCCGACCACGAGCGAATTGCGGCGGCAAAAATGCTTCAAAGTATAGGGGATATCGCCCCGCAAGGGATCCTGCTAACTTTGCTGAACGACAATAATAGGGAAGTATGTATGGCTGCGCTGTGTGCGGCTTGCACGGTGTCTTCAAGAAATATTGTGGAACGAATCGTGCCCTTTTTAGATGACAAGCTCCTCCGTGATTCGGCGCAGAAGGCATTGATCATGTCCGGGAAAATCGCAAGGACCTTTTTCAAGGATGGGTATGACAACGGGAATTTGAGGCTCACATCACAGCTCGTCAATACTGCGGTCCAGGTGTTCCAAAAAGATCCGGATTGCTCTTGTGTCGAAATTCTTCACTCATGGTTGGAAAGCAAATCCCTCGAGATTCAAGAATTCAGCATTCGTGGGCTTGTAAAACTTGCCAACCAGGGCTTTCCATCTGACAGGTCGCGAGTGGATCTATTTATTATGAAAAACCTGAGGACGGCATTCGAATTGACTGTCCTGCTAGACCGGCAGGATGGTCTTGTAAAAAAGGAATTACAATTCAGATACAACCAATGCATTGAGCGGATCTTCAATGGGCTCGGCACTCGCCACGATCCTGAGAGGATCTTTAAGATTCAAACGACTGTGCTGAGCGGAAATCGCCATGCGCGGGTGAATGCATTGGAATATCTTGAAATCACGACGGATGATTCTGTCGTAAAACCGATTCTGCTTTTGTTGGATGACAATTTGATAGAGGGAAAATATGAAAAAGCACAGCTTCTGTTGCCCATGCGACCGATTAAGGAGATATCGCTGAAGGCTATCGCAGAAGGGGACAAATGGTTGGCCGCCCTTGTAGACGGGCATACCCCGCGCGGGATGAATGGCGAACGGATTGATCTTGCCAGATCCATTTCAATGTTTCCAATTTTTGACGGGCTTCCCTTTGAGCTCCTCTATTATTTGACGGAGAAAGGGACAAGACAGACCTATAACGCCGGGGATACTATCTTCAAGGAAGGGGATGAAGCATCATCGTATTTCATTATCATTAGCGGTGCGGCAGAGGTGTATTCCGGACAGGTTATTAAGGGTATGGTCGGACCGGGAGTTGGTTTCGGGGAAGCAGGGATTCTTTCAGGAGGGCTCAGGTCCGCATCGGTCCGGTGCCGGCGGGAGACAGAAGTGTTGGTATTGTGGAAAGAAACATTCGAACAGTTAGTTCTTACCAACATTGCCTTCGCACGGGTTGTTACGAGAAACGTAGTCGGCTTCTTGAGAGCCGAGATGGGAAAAGAATATTTTTCACAGCCGTTTCGCAAGGGCACGGGTCATGAATAGATTGATGGATAAGTTGTTCTTTGTTCGGCGGGTAACACTATTCGCACAGCTTGACGACTCCGCGCAAAATGAGATTGCCGAGCTCGCGGAATCGGCTACATTTACAAAAGGGGACTGGATATTCCAGCAGGGGCAGACAGGCGACGCCATTTACATGTTAATCCGGGGTCAAGTTGCCCTAATCCGCGATGGTCAAGAGTTCAAAAGTTTGAGGGAGGGCAGCAGCTTTGGCGAAATGGCTGTTTTAGACAGTGGTGTGCGCAGCGCCGGAGCCAGGGCGGCCTCCGATTGCCATGTGCTGCGGATCAGGAAGCATCACTTTGAGTCGATTTGGGAATTATGGCCCTCTCTTCGCTTGGGGATACTCAGACAACTTGTTTTACTATTTCAGAAAGACTTTGCGGGATCGGACCGAAAGTAACTTACTTTACAGGGTCGGACCACAATAAACACTTTTTATGGCTTTGATTTCTATGGCTTATGTCGAATATTCATTAGGTCCTCTGCTTCTCGTTTATATGCCGGAGGAACGCCTTCTTCCCAGCCTACCTGGAAGGCAGGAATTTCCGTTTAAATCAAGAAAGGGCGGCCGGTTTCAAAATCGTCCCCTCTGTCGGGATAGAAATGCGCAGCGGACAGTCTTAGGGTCCGGTGGCAGCGAGGAAAATTCAAAGCACTGAAAAATGCCTGATGCCGCATTTGCCTTTGACCGTCAGCCCTGACCCAATTGCTCACGGCAGGTGCCTGCGAACGATGCATGCAGTTTGTTGGAGCATGGCACCGAAAAATCCAAGGGAGAAAAAGAACATGGTTATCACGATAAAACGGTTGGATGATATTTGTGTCGTTACGTTAATCGGCAGCATCGATGCCTTAACGGCCGAAATGATTACCGACAGCCTGAATGAGCAGATCGGCGCAGGAGAAAAAAATATTGTGCTCGATCTCGCTGGCGTGGATTTCATGAGCAGTGCCGGTATACGCACCATTTTGGGTGCTCTTAAACAAACCCGTCGGATAGGCGGCGATCTTTGCCTTGCCGGTGTTCAACCGAGGCCGGCCAGATTTCTCAAACTGTCCGGATTCGTCAATTTTTTGAGAGACTATCCCAGTGCCGATGAAGCCGTCGAACGGTTCAAAAGCTAATCCGATTGAAGAACCCGCCAACAAAGTGAGACTAAATGGCATCACCAAAACAACAGAGCGAAAATCGCCTTGCGCTGGTTATTGGTTCAGGCGGCCTCAAGTGCCTCGCCGCGTTGGGCCTGTGGAAGGTATTGAATCGAGAAGGGATCGATGTCGGGTTGACGGTCGGTTGCAGCGGCGGCAGTTTTTTTGCCTCAGGGATAGCACTGAACTGGGATCTTGATAAAGGCGTTGAATATTCCAAAAAGTTTGCCCATGCTGTTTTCGGCCCGGGCAGTGCCGGAAAACTCCACTGGCCCTCCCTATTGAGAACGATCATGCCGCGGCTGTTCAAGTTTGATGAGCGCTTCGCAATCTTCGATGACCAAAGACTAATGAAAAATCTGGCGTGGTGTTTTGGGGATCTTACTTTCGATGATACCCAAAAGCCTCTCCGGATTGTGGCCGCCGACCTTCATACCGGTGACCAGGTGGTGATCTCCGAAGGCCGTTTGGTCGATGCCGTCAGGGCCAGTATCTGCATTCCGTATTTATGGCCGCCCTGGCCGATGGGGGATCGACTCCTGGTGGATGGCGCCCTGGCCAGCCCGATGCCGGTAGACGTGGCGATCAAGGCAAGATTCGACATCATTCTGGCGATGGGGTTCCCGGAGTCTCATCCTGCAAAAATAGAGTCGGCGGCTCAGTTTGCCTACCAAATCCTCAGTAGCGGCGCCGACAGCATATTTAAAGCCCAATTTGCGCTTCACAGCCTGGCGCATCATTCCGAAATTATCCATATTCTCCCCGAGTTTGAGCAGTTGGTGACGCTCTATAGCGTCGACAACATACCTCAAATCATCGAAGCGGGCGAGCGGGCCATGGAAGCAAATCTCCCCTATCTGTGTCGCCTGTTAGAAAGCGTATAAAAGCATTAAGATATTAGTGGTGGGCTAAAATCATCTTGATCGGCGTTGTGACGGTTACCTGGAGGATTTTTTCAACAAATATCAAAATCTTACAGATCGGGGGGAGAATGATAAAAACCAGTGTTAAATTCATGAGGTTTTTTTCGATATTAAGCATTTTATTCATTTTATTTGGCTGTCAAAAGAAAGAAGAGGAAGCAAACCAAGCGCAAGAGGGAATTTTAAGATTGGCGGCAACATACACCACTGCGGACTCTGGTCTTCTGGATGTGCTGATTCCTGTCTTTGAGGAGCATCATAAGATTAAAGTTGACGTTATTCCCAAGGGAACCGGAGCTGCTCTCCAGGCATCCAGAGAAGGGAAATCTGATGTTGTTCTCGTCCACGCAAGAGACGCTGAGAATAAATTTGTGTTGGAAGGGTATGGAATCAACCGACTGGACGTTATGTATAACGATTTTGTTATTCTCGGTCCGGCCAATGATCCACTTCAGATCAAGGATGAAAGAAATATTCTATCCATTCTTAAGAAGATATCAAATCAAAAACATGTTTTCATCTCTCGAGGCGACAATTCCGGAACGCATACAAGAGAAAAAGAGTTATGGAAACTGGTGCAAGTTGAGCCAAAAGGAGATTGGTATAAGGAATCAAAAAAAGGGATGTTCGATTCACTGAGCATCGCTTCAAAGCTAAAGGCGTATATCCTGTGTGACCGAAGTACCTATCTTCACAATAGGAATGATTTAGATCTCGTTCTTCTTTTTGAAGGAGATAAGCGATTAACCAATCCCTACGGCATAATAGCTGTGAATCCGGTAACCGTACCGGGCGTCAATTTTAATGCGGCCATGAAATTCATTAATTTTGTTGTCTCTGAAGAAGGACAGAAAATAATCGCCGACTACGGTGAGGAAAAATTCGGTCAACCCTTATTCTTTCCATTAGCTAAATAAAAAGGATTTCAGCATGAAAACTCTGCAGAATAGATTGCTGATTAATTTCCTGCCGCTCTCTATCATTCCAACAATAATTGTTGCCGGAATATGCGTGATAATTATCACAACGCAGGCCAATACTAATTTCGAGAAACGACTTAAAGACAGCTTTTTGGGAATGGAGCTGGAACTTGAGCAGCAACAAGAGGAACTTTATTACAGGGCTCAGGCAATTGTCGAGAAAAAGGAGCTGCAGGATGCCATTACTCTAAAAAATCGACAAACCATATTGCGCTTGCTTGAGCAAGTAAAGTTTGAGCTGGATATTGACATGGTAGAAGCCATTGACAACAGGGGGATTGTCCTCGCCGAAGCGCAAAGACCGGCCTACTATGGTCATAACGAATCAGGCAAAGCAATGTTTCAAAAGGCTCTTAACGGGAAGGGAGTTGTCGCCATCGAAAAAACGGATATGGGATTGAGTATTGATGTTTTTTTCCCAATCAAGGTAAACGAAAAAATTATTGCTGTATTGGAATTGGGGAAACTTCTTGATTACAACTTTTTAAGTAAAACAAAAAACAAATTCGGTTTGGAATCCATCCTTTTCGACCGGAGCCGTTTACAGGCTACCACCTTCATGGACCCTCACATCATCAAAGACAAGGATCTGGATGTTTTGAGGAACGAAGTCAAGGCCGGCAAAAAGCAGGTTATTCGAAAAATTGAGCTCGCCGGAACACCATTTTTTACGATCGGTAAACCCATATTGTTTGAGAAGAGTTTTTTGGGTATTTTATTTTTAGCCCTTTCATCTGAAGCAGTGTCTCAAGCAAAATCGAATTTAATAATGTTTTTGTCCATCGCTATGATAGCCTTGCTGTTGGTTACTTTTTTCCTATGTAAACGCCTATCGTCGAACCTGGTTAAACCTATACAATCATTAACTTCTATAACCATGGAAATCACGAAGGGGAATCTGTCGAAAAGAGTCGCGTCTGAGAATCAGGATGAGGTTGGTGTTTTGGCGAGAAATTTTAACCATATGCTGGAAACTCTTGAGAAGACAACGGTTTCCAAAGATTACCTGGACAATATTATTACTTCCATGGCCGACAATTTGATCGTTGTCAATCCCGACGCCACTATCCGAACGGTAAACCGGTCAATTCTCAATCTCCTGGGCTACCAGGAACAGGAACTCATTGGAAAACCAATAGGGATCATATTGGGAGACATAGATCAAGCAGAAATCCGTGAGACTGAAATTGAGAAGTTGATTAAAGCAGGGGATCAGAATTTAGAAAGAACTTATTTGGCAAAAAACGGCCGCAAAATTCCGGTTCAGTTTTCCAGCACCTCGATGCGAGATGAAAAAGGAGAGATTGAAGGAGTTGTTTGTGTTACGCAAGACATTACTAAACGCAAGCAAGATGAGAATCAATTAAAACAGGCTATGCTTCAAGCTGAAGCCGCCAATCAAGCCAAGTCTCAGTTCCTGGCTACCATGAGCCATGAACTTCGAACTCCGATGAACGGCGTTCTCGGGACCGTACAGCTGCTCGAGAAAATGGATCTCAATTCCGTACAGCGAAAATATGTAAATGTTCTTTCTATGAGTGGGCAACAATTGCTGTATGTCATCAATGACATTCTCGACTATTCCAAACTCGAAGCCAATAAACTCGTATTGGCGGAAGAACCTTTTAAACCGAGTCGCACTGTTCAAGAGGTTATTGAGATGTTGAAAGGCAATGCTGAAGAGAAGGAAATTAGCCTCTATTCTCGCATGGATTCTGATGTGCCTCCATCGGTTTTGGGTGATGCCAACCGCTTAAAACAGATCCTGACTAACTTAGTGAACAATGCCGTTAAGTTTACGCCTAAAGGAGAAATCTCAATTGCGGTCAAAGTGGTTTCTAAAGAAGCCACCGATGTAAAACTACGGTTTGGTGTGAAGGACACAGGGATAGGGATTCCTGAAAATAAACTCTCCATATTATTTAAGGAATTTACTCAAGTGGATTCTTCGAGAACACGGGCAACTGAAGGGACCGGATTGGGACTGTCAATTTGCCAAAAGCTGGTTCATTTGATGGGAGGAGAACTGTCCGTGGAAAGTCGAGAGGGAGAGGGTAGTGAATTCTATTTTACGATTCACGTAATTGAGACCCCAGCAATCCATATTGCCACAGATACAACTGTGCCTTCAACCACTGAGGAAAGAAAGGAGAAGAAAGAAATGGCGATTCTTTTAGCCGAAGATAACTATGTCAACCAGATGGTTGCTGAAGACATGTTACAATCTTTAGGCTATTCTGTGGATATTGTTCAAAATGGGCTGGAAGTATTGTCTCAATTGGAAAAAAAGACATATGCTTTGATTTTAATGGACATTCACATGCCGAAAATGGATGGATTGACGGCAACTGAGGAAATTTTTAAAATATATTCTGAAGAAAATCGACCCATCATCATTGCTTTTACCGCATCTGCGATGTCCCAGGAGAAAGAACAATATCTGAAGGCGGGAATGAGCGATTATCTTACAAAGCCCATGGATTTAATAGAACTCAAAAGGCTCCTTAACAAATATGAAAGGTCTTACAAAAGACAACTATCGGATTTGACATCTGATTCAAAATCAAAAATCAGAAGCCTGCCCATTATCGCAATGACTGCGCATGCCATGGCCGGGGACCTTGGCCTGTCCGATGAACTGCCGGGTGTCAATTTGGAATCCGGCCTGAAAAAGATGGGCGGCAATCGGAAGCTTTACAAAAGATTGCTGGGTAAATTCAATGATGACTATGCAGGTGCAACCGATCAAATAAAAGAAGCACTGGACACAAGCGACCAGGAACTTGCTCAACGATTGGCCCACACGGTCAAAAGTGTGTCGGCGAGCTTGGGCATGGATAATCTTCAGGCTATCGCCAATGACCTCGAGCTGTCGATCAGGAAGGGTAAATTCGATGAAGCGCGAGAGTTGTTGGGTCGTTTTGCCCAAGCTTTGAATACTGTTCTGGTTTCATTGAGAAACATTTCTGCCGATGAGGAGGAAGCCGGAGTTAAAATAGATGAAAGAGAGACAGGAGACCCGCACGATCTGCTGGTGATGTTGGAAAAACTCAAGCCTCATGTTCAGAAAAGCAAACCAAACCCCTGCAAAGAAGCCATGAAAGAGATCAACGGCGTTGCCTGGCCGGATGAATATGTCCAAGAAATAGCTGAACTTGGCCGGCTGATCGGTAAATATAAGTTTAACGATGCCTATACAATCCTTGGGTCGATTGTGAAAACTTTGAAATCTTCCATATCGTAACTCAAGCTAGTGGTTTCTCCCCAATTGGCATGTTGGATGACTGAGGCAGAAACATTGACCTCAGATAATACCCAATATTATTCATGCCGAAGGCGTGATAGAAATTACGAGACGTTTTAGGAGAACCAATGAAAGACCTATCTGGAAGCACCATACTGATTGTAGATGATACGGAAACAAACATTGATATCCTTATTGCGGCCCTTGGTGACGATTATGATATCAGTGTGGCCATGGACGGCCAAAGCGCTCTGGAGCATATCAGCGACAATCCGCCGGATTTAATCCTGCTGGACATTGTGATGCCGGGCATGGACGGGTACGAGGTTTGCCGACGGCTCAAAGCCGATCCCAAAACCCGGGATATTCCGATCATCTTTGTTACGGCTAAATCCAACGAACCGGACGAATCCAAAGGGCTCGAGATAGGGGCTGTGGATTATATCATCAAGCCTTTCAGCCCCGAAATTGTCCGGGCTAGGATCAAAACACATCTGGCCTTGAAACATAACCTGGAGGAGTTGCAGAGGGCTTACAGATTTAAAAGTGACTTCCTTGCCACCATGAGCCATGAGATTCGCACCCCTCTTAACGCGGTCATCGGAATGTCCGGCCTTCTTCTCGAAAGCGACCTGAGCCCGGAGCAAAAGGAGTACGCGGATGTTATCCGCACGAGCGGGGACACGCTGCTGTATATAATCAATGACATTCTTGATTTCAGTAAGATCGAGGCCGGAAAGCTGGCGCTGGAGCAGCAAGCATTCAATTTGCGCGATTGTCTGGAATCCGCTTTCGACTTGGTCTCAATCCAGGCCTTTCAGAAAGGCCTTGAGCTGGGGTGTATGATCACCGATCCGATCCCGGTTGCCATAACCGGTGATGTGACGCGGTTGCGTCAAATTCTGGTGAACCTCTTGAACAACGCGGTGAAATTTACAGATAGGGGTGAAGTGGTGCTTTGTGTAGATTCCCGTCGCAGAGACGCTGATAAAGATCCGTCCGATCGTGATCGATATGAATTGCACTTTAAGATCAAAGACACGGGGATCGGCATTGAGCAAGACCTCCAGACCACCCTTTTTCAATTCTTTAGCCAGGCCGACAGCTCCACGACCCGGCGCTTCGGCGGCACGGGGCTGGGCCTGGCGATCAGCAAGCGTCTTTGCGAAATGATGGGCGGTAAAATGTGGGTTGAAAGCGAAGTGGGTGTGGGCAGTAGTTTCCATTTTACCATTCAAGCACCGGCCGCGGACATCACCATCCCGTTGCATCAACAAGCGGACCATCCCGCTCTGAGAAACCGGCATCTTCTGATCGTTGACGACAACCTCACCAATCGCCGTATATTGACCCTTCAGGTGAAATCCTGGGGCCTGACATCACAGGGCACGGGCGACCCGTTTGAGGCTCTGGAGTGGATTCGGGAGAAGGAGCCGTTTGACCTGGTTATATTGGACATGCAAATGCCCAAAATGGATGGACTGGAGCTGGCGGTCGAGATTCAAAAGATAAGAGGGATCGAAGCCTTGCCGCTGGTCATGCTGTCGTCCAGGGGGCAATGGGAGTCCACGCATTTGAACGTGGAGCTTGCGGCTTATTTAACGAAACCCGTTAAAGCCTCCCAGCTATTTGAAACCCTGATGTCCGTTTTTTCAAAACAATATCGGGGCCGTGGTGTTAAAATTGCAGCCGTAGAAGTTGTCTTCGATCCGGAAATGGGCCGTCGCCACCCCCTCAAGATCCTGTTGGCTGAAGACAACACGAACAATCAGCAGCTGGCGTTGCGGCTTCTGCAACGCCTGGGCTATCGTGCGGATGTGGCTGCCAATGGTCTGGAAGTGCTGGATTCCTTACGACGTCACGCTTACGATGTGGTCTTGATGGATGTACAGATGCCCGCAATGGACGGTTTGGAGGCGACCCGTAGCATCAACCGGGAATGGCCCAAAGAACAACGGCCGCGAATCATCGCCATGACCGCCAGTGTCATGATAGAAGATCGCAACGCCTGTGAGGCCGCCGGTATGGACGATTTTGTCGCCAAGCCCATACGGGTGCCGGAACTGGTGCGCGCTTTGCACAGTAGCAGCCGGATAGCACAATCGAGGGCAATGCAAGCTCCGTCGCAGCACAAAGGACAACCGCCCATACCGTCCCGGTTTGACGGAGCCGCAAAAGCTGAATCACCAACAGAGACCGGTTTGGACGCTGAAGAAGTTAAGGCGTCGAAAGGAATCATCGACAATGGGGCTTTGGAAGAATTGAGAGAGCTGCTGGGTGGCGATGACGATTTAAAAGATTTTATCAACAGCTTCTACCAGGAGGCGCCTCGGATGCTCGGCGACATGCAGGTGGCCGGGAAAATAGGCGACGCCAAAGGCCTGCGGCTGGCCGCGCACGCTTTGAAATCCAACAGCGCCGAATTCGGGGCCAAGACGCTGGCCGGCCTCTGCCGGGACATAGAAGGTCAAGCCAAAGACGGCCGCCTAGACGGCCTGAACGAAAAGGTGAAACAAGCCCGGATTGAATACGAACGCGTCCGCACGGCGCTTTTGAATTTGACACAATCTGAAAAATTTAAAGGAACACTTAAATGAAGAAGTTGGAAGAATTAAGGGAACTGCTGGGCGGAGATGAACGGTTGAGCGACCATGCCAGTGTCGACGAGGCCGTCCAACGGTTCAAGACCTGATTCGAGGCTCTGAGAAACTAGACTTTTTCCTATACTGCGTTTGGGAAAATTGGCCCGGCGGGGGAGCTACTGCACAGTTAACCGGCTTTAGGTTTCAGGTTCACCCTATAAAATTCATCCTATCGGCATTGAGTATTTTGCAAATTTGTAAAAACGACAAAGCGGAGCATCATCAATTCCGACTTGTCCGGGTTGAGGTTTTATAACATTTATGAGGAGGAAAAAAAGAAGATGGCCGACAACCGCGGTAGAATTCTAGTGGTTGACGACAATCGTTTGAACCGTATGAAGCTTGCACGTGGTTTGGAAAACCAGGACCATCATGTCGTGTTGGCCGAAAACGGGCTTGAGGCCCTTGCACTGCTCCAGGAGCAGGTTTGTGATTTGATTTTGCTCGACATTCTGATGCCGGAAATGGACGGCTACCAGGTGCTCGAGCGCTTGAAGATCCATCCAACCCTCAGGGAAATCCCGGTCATCGTGATTTCGGCCATCCACGAGATGGACAGCATCATCAAGTGTATTGAGATGGGGGCTGAGGACTATCTGCCCAAACCCTTCGATGCCGTGCTCCTGAGAGCGCGGATCGGAGCCGCCCTTGAGAAAAAGCAACTGCGCGACAAAGAACGGCTTTACGCCAAAAGCCTGGAGCGGGACCTGGAAATCGGACGCCAAATTCAAAGCAGCTTTTTCCCGGGATCACTGCCCCAAATCGACGGTTGGGAAATCGCTGCCCACTTTAAGGCGGCCCTGCAAGTTTCCGGCGATTTTTACGATGCTTTTACTCTGGCCGATGGCTCCGGTATGGGCTTTGTGGTTGCCGACGTGTGCAATAAGGGGGTCGGTGCCGCACTTTTCATGGCGATATTTCGCAGCTTGATTCGCGCCTTCTCCGGGCTGCAATACGGCACGGGTTTGGCTGAATGCTTGCACGAAAGGGATGCGCATGCTTCGCAGGCGCAGGCGGCGCAAAAGGAAACCGACGGTAACCACCTGCGCGCTTTGCGGATGATTATTACCCATATCAACGAATATATTGCCCGCATCCATGACGACGCGAATATGTTCGCGACCTTGTTCTGGGGCATAATTGATTTTGCCAACAAAACCCTCTCATTTATAAATTGCGGTCACGAAACGGCTGTTGTGGTTGGGCCGGAGGGCATTAAAAGAATCCTTGGTCCGACCGGCCCGGCGGTGGGGATGTTTCCTGATATGATTTTCGAGGCCAAATGCATTGGGATCGACCCGGGCGATCTGGTGGTGTCATATACCGACGGCATTACCGAAGCGCGCAGCACCGACGGTGGGTTTTATGGTGAGGAAAAACTGATGAAGCTATTTAGCATTCAGGATCAATCGGCGGACCGTATGCTGGACCGGATTACGGCAAGCCTTGCTGATCATACGGAGGGGGCGGAGCAATCCGATGATATCACCCTGATGGTCATCCGTCGCTGCTAGCGCCCCGTCTCAGAAATTATGTTTTTTTATTGGCAATAAAATGTACAAAATATTTTGTGCGAAAATCGAAATCGGACATCTGGCCGCGGCCTTCGACACGATGATCCGCAACATAAAGTCGGTCACCGCCTCCCGGGATGAGCTTCAGTCGGTTAAGAAAAGAGCAGAGGCGGCGACCCGGGCAACGATAGTGTAATGGGTTTTTGATTGCAGACGTATGATATTGCCATGATGATCGTACGCCGCAGCCGATAAGAAGGAAAATCTTTGACTACATTGAGGTCGGTATGTTTCGCTATTTGCGATTAAAGCAACATCCTTATAAGGTCGAACCCAGCCCCGGTAGTCTTACGGCTCGATGGCTCAGCCAAGATGCAAGTATTCCGGCATCACTGAAACAATTAAACGAGCTTCCCGAAGGTGCCAAAAAACGAATCTATCGGGCGTTGATTCCGCCTAACCTGCTCACAATATTCGACATCGATCCCATAAGCTGGAAAGGTCGCGGCAACTATCGACTGACGCTCACAGCTAAACCGCGTACCGGGGAAGTCCATATCTCGATAGGCCAAATGTCCGACGCTGCGGATGAATTTTTCTGTCTTCAGCTTTTGGATAACACGTTTAACGGTATTGATCTCAATTTTCTGATAATCAGCGATCCCTGCAGTTCGCGTTTCGACACCGATTGTCACGCGGACGGGAGTTCCACCTTATTAGGCCAAGCATGTCGCAACTTGATCGCGGAAGAACAAGCCAAAAACGCCGGTTTGGCTCCAGGGCAGGTGCGCAAAGGGTTGGCCCTCTCCAACACAGTGCTGCAGCAGGTTGAAACCTTTTTAGCCGCATGCGGTCATCGCGCTTATAGATTGGAACCAATGTCATATTCTGCTGCCTGGGTGTTTGAACGGCGCGGTTTCGCCTATATACGCGGTCACAAATTAATGGACGATCTTCACAGGGAGTTCCAACCGGGTGGGCGGTTGTATCGGGCCTTGGATGGAAGCACCCCTTTCCGCCGGCCTGATCAATGGGCCACCGTAAGAGGGCGCGCTTGGGCTATCCATGACGGTTTGCTTGAGGCCGTTGAAGCAAAATGGGATAAACTGCGTATGGTCAAACAGGTCGGGCGTCACGCCGGCGTCGAGACCTTTCCTGATTCTGTTTATTAGAGTCTTGATCGTGAATTCTTTGCCATTTATAAAATGACTTTTTATATAACGAAATCATCCGCCTGCGGCGGAGAAAACACGAAAGGTTTATTGGCTTTATTTTGTGTTTTCGTCATTTAGTGCTTTCGTGATTGATCCTTTTTTTGGTTCCGGCTTGCACGGGTTAGGAGATTAAAGCCATTGAAAGGGGTAATTTTTCAGACCATGGAGGAAACCATTGAGTAACCGACATCAAATCACACGTTCAGCGGAGCTGGAATCTTTATCTGTTTTTCGCGACTTTATTGAAAAAGCATGCAAACCGCACAAGGGCATTGATGATCAGATTTGTTATGACTTGAAATTGTCTGTTGATGAGGCCTGCACCAACATTATTACCCACGGCTATGCCGGAATGAATCCCGGATCGATTATCTTAAGCCTCGCAATGGCGCCCAATGAAGTAGTTGTGACCATCACGGACTTCGGGCACCCGTTCGAGCCCTGCGAGGCAAGTGCGCCTGATGTGGAAGCCGGGCTTGAAGACATGCCCATGGGCGGCTTTGGCTTATTCTTCATTTACCAAACCATGGATGAAATTAATTATCAAACCACGGAAGACGGCAATAGTTTAACCTTTATAAAACAATTGTCCACCAATAACCCGTAATGCAGCTCCCCACAGCAAGCCGCTGGGTATCATCGCGGAATTGCGCCGAAACGTAAGATGGTCTGATTTTAGATTCTGATCGGTACCATCATTGCAAGATCAGATCTCATTCGGTTAAACTCAGTATTCCCTGACCCCGGACCGATTTTACAATTTAATCGTTTCAACGAATTAACCTCAAATATTACCTCAACAGCAGCAATTTACACCTGCGTCGCGCCAGGGCGGGCCAATATTCCAGTATTCCATCATTCCACGGCATAAATTCATGGCAAATCCAATTATCTTTGAACTAGCCCGGAGAACCAGGTTTTCAATGTTAGAATAAAAACTAGAGGCCTGAAAGGAGAGTAATGTCATGGATATCAGCATACATCGATCCAATCAGATAAGCATAGTTTCTATAGCCGGCATCATCGACGCCTTAACAGTAGATCAGATTGCCGGCAGCATAGATGAACGCATCAGCAGTGGAGAAAAACATATCGTACTCGACCTCAGTGAGGTGGACTTCATGAGCAGTGCCGGCTTGCGGCTCATTTTGGGCATACTGAATGAAATCCGTCATCAAGGTGGGGATCTTTATCTGGTCGGTGCCAAAGGGCTGGTTGACAAAGTTCTTCAAATGTCCGGATTTTCCAAGGTATTAAAATCCTATGAAAGCGTCGCCGATGCCATTGACCAATTCAAAAGCTAGTATTTTATGGGGATTTAGGGGACATCCATTGGATTTTTGGTTCGTTTTTTTTTGAACCTTACTACGCATTTGGGTTTTTCGAGCAACCGGGAAGCATTATTACGAAAACATTCTATCAATAAGGAAAAACAAATGTTTTATAAAAGCATATCTATTCTGATTGCAGTCATGCTGAATGCTGGCATAAATATTGATGTAAAAGCTGAAGATTCCATCAAAATTGGAGCGATTTTTGCCGAATCCGGCGTGGCTGCCCAACACAACGTGGATCATATAATGGGCACACGCATTGCGGTTCGTAAAATCAACACCCAGGGCGGCGTGTTGGGGAAAAAGCTTCAGTTGTTAGTATTTGACAATCGCAGTTCCACTGTCGGGTCAAAAGTTGCAGCAGATAAGGCTGTCAATGAAAAAGTTACCGCCGTGATCGGGGCATCATGGAGTTCTCACTCATTGGCAATGGCACCCGTCTTACAAAAAGCCGGAATACCCATGATCTCTCCAACGTCGACGAATCCTAAAGTCACCCTTATTGGCAATTACATTTTCAGGGTGTGCTTTATCGATTCTTTTCAGGGAAAAGTAATGGCTCAATTTGCAAAGCAGGACCTTGCGGCTAAAACTGCTGTGACCATGATCGATCTGAGAAGTGATTACAGCATGGGACTAGCCCAGTCATTCCGTCATCGCTTTGAACAATTAAAGGGGAGAATCCTAGAGGAGATTCCTTATAAACAAAAGCAGCAAACTTTTACTACATTGCTAAATCAAGTCAAAAAACTAAATCCCGATGTGCTTTTCATCCCTGGGCATGATGAAAGCGGCTTTATTGCAAAAAATGCTCAAGAAAAGGGAATAGCCGCTATCCTTTTAGGTGGTGACGGCTGGGGAGTAAAGAGTTTTCTTGAAAAAGGCGGCGCAGAGTTGCAGAAAGCTTATTTCAGTACCCACTGGTCCAAAGAGGTCAGGACTCCTGTTTCAGAGTCTTTTACAGCTCTTTATGGAAAAGATGCTACCGATAAATTCGCCTTGGCTCACGATAGCGTAAATCTTCTGGCTGATGCGATTCATCGTGCCGGCGTTTCAGATCGGGCAAAGATTCGTGAAGCAATAGCGAGTACAAAAAATTTTCAAGGAGTTACCGGGGAAATCACCTTTGATGAAAACGGCGATCCTTTGAAAAGTTCAGTAATCATGCAAATAGCAAATGGCAAGGTCAATTATTTAAAAACAGTTGAACCCTAATCGGAAAAAGGAGGAAAGATGAAAAAAATAATTACATTAGCATTGCTTTCTATTTGTTTCAGTTTAATGGTTTCTCATGCAAAAGCATTTGCTGAAACCATCAAAATCGCATCCATTTTTGCCAAAACAGGTGTGGCCGCAAAAAATAATGCACTCTTGTTTGAGGGTGTACGTTTTGCAGTGAGCGAATTGAGCAAACAAGGAGGGCTGTTAGGAAAGAAATTGGAATTATATGAATATGATAATATGAGTTCAAGTATTGGTTCAAAGGTCGCAGCTACTAAAGCAGTAAATGAAGGCGTCATTGGAGTTATTGGCGCTTCTTGGAGTTCTCACTCTTTAGGGATGGCGCCTGTACTGCAAAAGTCAGGAACTGTCATGATTTCTCCAACTTCAACGAATCCCAAAGTGACTCGGGTAGGGAATTACATTTTCCGGGCCTGTTTTATCGATCCCTTTCAAGGCAAAATCATGGCTTTATTTGCCCAAAGGGAGCTTCAAGCAAAGACTGCGGCTATTTTAAAAGATGTAAGAAGTGACTACAGCATGGGCCTATTCCAGGTGTTTAAAGAGAATTTTATAAAGAATGGCGGCAGCATTTTACTGGAATTGGATTATAAGCAAAAACAAAGGGATTTCAGGAAGCAGCTTACGCAAATCAAAGAAATTGGACCTGACGTCCTTTTCATTCCCGGACATGATGATAGTGGTTTTATTGCCAAGCAGGCTCAAAATATTGGGATAAGCGCAGTCCCTTTGGGAACGGATGGCTGGGATAACCCGAACTTTTTAAAAAAGGGAGGCAATGACCTGCAAAAAGCATATTTTAGCACACACTGGTCGATGGATGTCAAAAGCGAAAAATCTCAATCTTTTGTCAAACGTTATCTACAGCAATCTGACACAGATAAGCTATCATATGAGCCATTAGCCTATGATGCCGTGATGCTGTTGGCAGATGCAATCCGACGAGCGAATTCCCTGGATCGCGGCAAAATTCGTGAGGCTCTGGCACAAACTGAAAATTTTGAAGGTGTAAGCGGTGTCATTACTTTTGATGAAAACGGGGATCCCAGCAAAAGTGCCGTCATTATGGAGATTGTCGATGGCGCTTTTCGTTATTATAAAAGCTTTCAACCTCAATAAGACCAGCATAAAAAAGGCCAACGTTTTTAAATAATCATGAAACTTCGTTTAAAAATCAATGTGGCGATTTTATTGACCTTCATAATTATTGCCGTAATCTATGCGGCCATTCTTTATCCGTTTGAAAAACAGCGCCGCCTAACCATCATCCAGCAAATAAATTTCTCTCTAGCGGCAATTATTGAACAAAAAAAAGATGAGTTAGCCGATGAACTTTTTGGGCAACAAAAAGATGCCTTAAAAATCACTTTAGATGAGCTTTTGAAAATTGACGGAATTATTTTTGTCAGTGCCTATAATCCGGATGGCAGTTTGTTTTTAAGTACGGATGACACCTTTTTCTCCAATCTTTTGGACGTGGAAAGTAAAAAACTGGATATAAAAAAAATACTTTTTATTGAAGAGAATTGGCAAAATCAGTTGGTATTGACCTATACCATACTCATCGAAGTCATTGGGGAAAAAGTAGGGTACTTGAAAATTCGTTACAGCTTAACAGATGTGGAACAGGAAACACGTTTAACGCTTTTGATTTTTGGGGCACTTCTGCTTACAATCCTGTTATTGATGTCTGTACTCCTGAATGTTTTACTCTCCACGATGGTCCTTAAGCCGGTCTATACACTTAAAAACACCATGCACCAGGTAAAAGAAGGACATTTGGGTCAGCAGGTTGATTTAAAGACCAGGGATGAAATCGGCAGCATGGCTCAAACCTTCAATAAAATGTCGTCTGAGTTGAACGCACTGCACAAGAGATTGGAGGATCGAGTTGAACAGCGGACTCAGGAATTGAATGAATCCCTTAAAAATTTTATCCAGCTTAATGTAGTCCTCAAAGATGCCAAAGAGCAGGCCGAGACAGCCACCCGGGCCAAGAGTGAGTTTCTGGCTACCATGAGCCATGAGATCCGCACGCCCATGAACGCGGTTATCGGCATGACCAGCCTTCTTCTCGAAAGCGACCTCACGCCGGAGCAAAAGGAGTTCGCGGAGGTTATCCGCACCAGCGGCGAGTCTCTGCTGTCTATAATCAATGACATTCTTGATTTCAGTAAGATTGAGGCCGGGAAGTTGGCGCTGGAGCACCAACCGTTTAATTTGCGCGATTGTCTGGAATCCTCCCTCGACCTGGTCGCAATCCCGGCATCTCAGAAAGGCCTCGAGTTGGGATGTATGATCACAGATCCGATACCGGCTGCGATCTCAGGTGATGTGGGGCGGTTGCGTCAAAGTCTGGCGAACCTCTTGAACAATGCCGTGAAATTTACCGACAGCGGTGAGGTGATGCTTTGTGTCAGTTCCCGCCGCCTGGACGGTGAAAAAGATCCATCCGCTGGGGAGCGATATGAAATTCACTTTGAGGTCAAAGACACCGGTATCGGCATCGCGCCGGATCTCCTTGCCAACCTTTTTCAACCCTTTAGCCAGGCCGACACCTCCACGACCCGGCGCTTCGAGGGTACGGGGCTGGGCCTGGCGATCAGCCAGCGTCTTTGCGAAATGATGGGCGGTAAAATGTGGGTCGAAAGCGAAGTGGGTGTGGGCAGTAATTTCCATTTTACCATTCAAGCACCGGCCGCCGACATCCCCGTCCCGTTGTATCAGCAAGCCGAGCATCCCGATCTGAGAAACCGGCATCTTCTGATTGTTGACGACAACCCCACCAATCGCCGCATATTAACCCTTCAGGTCAAATCCTGGGGCATGACATCCCGGGACACCGGCGACCCCTTGGAGGCGTTGGAGTGGGTTCGCCAAAATGGCCGTTTCGATCTGGCCGTATTGGACATGCAAATGCCGCAAATGGATGGACTGGAGCTGGCACTCGCGATTCAAAAGATAAAAGGGTTAGAGGCTTTGCCCCTGGTCATGTTGTCATCCCTGGGGCCATGGGAGTCCAAGCATGCAGACGTGGAGCTGGCGGCGTATTTAACGAAACCCGTTAAGGCTTCCCAGCTGTTTGAAACACTGATGTCCGTCTTTTCAAAACAGGATCAGGGCCGGCGGGTTAGAATCGCATCCGGCGAAGTCCTCTTTGATCCGGAAATGGGCCGTCGCCATCCGCTCAAGATCCTTCTGGCTGAAGACAACCCCATCAATCAGCAACTGGCGCTGCGGCTTCTGCAACGCCTGGGCTATGGTGCGGATGTGGCCGCCAATGGACTGGAAGTGCTGGAATCCTTACGGCTTCAAGCTTACGACGTGGTACTGATGGATGTACAGATGCCTGCAATGGACGGTTTGGAGGCGGCCCTCAACATAAACCGTCAATGGCCTGAAGCACATCGGCCGCGAATCATCGCCATGACCGCCAGTGTCATGATAGAAGATCGCAACGCTTGTGAGGCCGCCGGTATGGACGATTTTGTCAGCAAACCGATCCGGGTTCCGGAACTGGTTCGGGCGTTGCGCAGCAGTGGCCGAATAGTGGAACCAGGATCAATTGCAGCGTCTCCGCAGCGGGAAGGAGGACCGCCCATAGCGTCTCGGGTTGACGGAACCGCAGAAGCTGAATCGCCAACCCCGACCGGCTTGGACGCTGAAGTTAAGGCGCCGAAAGTAATCATCGACAATGGGGCTTTGGAGAAATTAAGAGAAATGCTGGGTGGCGATGGCTATCTGGAAGACTTTATCAATACCTTCCTCCAGGAGGCGCCCCGGATGCTCGGCGATATGCGGGCGGCCGGGAAAACCGGCGACGCCCAAGGCCTGCGGCTGGCCGCGCACTCCATGAAATCCAACAGCGCCGAATTCGGCGCCAAGACGCTCTCCGACCTCTGTCAAGACATAGAAGCTCAAGCCAAAGAGGGCCGCCTTGACGGCGTCAACGAAAAGGTGGAACAAGCCCGGGTTGAATATGAGCGCGTCCGCACGGCGCTTTTGAATTTTACCAACTTTTGATTTAATTTTGCGCGCCATTCTCATGGTGAAAATGGACGATTACCAGGTACTTGAGGAATTGAAAAGATGACAAACGAATCCGGCCATCTGCTGGTGGTGGATGACAATCAGATGAACCGTATAAAACTGTCTCGCGCTGTGACCCAGCAGGGGCATACCGTCGTCGTGGCAGAAAATGGACGGCAGGCGTTGGATATGCTGCGCTCCCAATCCTTTGACTTAGTGCTGCTCGACATCATGATGCCGGAGATGGACGGTTACGCCGTACTGAAGCACATGCAGCACGATGGTGTCTTGCGCGACATCCCGGTCGTTGTCATATCCGCCCTCAATGAGCTCGAAAGTGTCGTCAAATGCATCGAAATGGGCGCAGAGGATTATCTGCCCAGATCGTTCGAGCCTATCTTGCTCAAGGCTCGAATCGGCGCCTGTCTGGAGAAGAGGCGCTTGCGGGAAACCATCGTCAGGCAGCTGGGAAAATACGTGCCGCAAACCGTCGCGGAAACGATTATCCGAGGCAAGGGCACGCTGGAGCCGATGCGCACGACCGCGACCATACTTTTCACGGACATCGAAGGGTTCACGCGCATTTCCGAGAGCATGCCGCCCGAACGGGTTGTTGACATGCTCAACGAGTATTTCCCGCACCTCATCGAGCCGATTCTGCGCAATCAGGGCGTGGTCAACCAATTCCAGGGCGATGCCATGCTGGTCACATTCAACGTTCCCTCAAAAGACCCGCACCATGCCAACCATGCCGTCAAGACGGCCGTGGAAATGCAGCAGGTCTCCCGGGGAACCCGATTCGCCGGTGTGTCCCTGCGAACACGGATCGGTATCAATACGGGCCAGGTCATTGCGGGCAATGTCGGAGCGGGCAACCGGTACAATTACACCATCCATGGCGACGCCGTCAATCTCGCCGCTCGCCTCGAGCAGCTCAATAAGCAACACGACTCGCTGGTTCTGGTCTCCGGGACCACCGTGGATCTGCTGACGGAGATCTACCCTCTCGAGTGCATCGGATCCGTAGAGATCCGCGGAAAAAGTGAGCCGGTCATCGTCTTTAAGCTCGCCATGTGAGACGGATATGCGCTGCACATAATCCCGGGGATTTGGATGTATGACTGGGGTTTTTAGATCAGCGAGTGCCTGCGGGTAACAAAAAAGGGCTCTACACTTGTCCGCCGGCTTTTCTTGATCCGATACCATTTATGAAGATTTATACATTAAAGACCAGAAAATTTTCGTTAGCCAACAGGGGAGATCTTGAACTCTTCTTTATCGGTGTTGGCTATGCTTTTACAAAAAGACAGTACCAAACAAACCTGCTTGTTATTAAAGGAGAGGATCATCTTTTAATTGATTGTGGCACAAGATGCCCACATGCATTTTACGAACTGGGAATACCGGTTACGGAAGTGAAAAATTTCTTGATAACACATTCTCACGCCGATCATGTCGGAGGTCTTGAAGAGGTTGCAATACGGGGCCGGTATTCAAATAAACGCAAGCCCATAATGATAATCAACGAAACGTACCAGCAGCTTCTTTGGGACATGACGCTAAGTGGCGGGGCTGCCTATAATGAGGAGAATGCAAATCGAATACTAACTTTTGAAAACTATTTTGATATCATACGCCCTACCAAAATACCTGATTGCCCTAGAGAGACATTCGGCGCTCAGGTTGGAAAGTTTGATATTAAGATGATGCGGACCAAACATGTGCCCGAATCTTCAGCGGATTGGCTGAGTTCTTTCTGGAGTTGCCGCGCAATAATAGATGATAGAATTATGTTTACCAGTGATACCCGGTTCGATTACGATCTCATAGACCATTATGAGAAACGGTTTAACTTTGACGCCATCTTTCATGACTGCCAATTTATTACTGGCGGTGTTCATGCCTCATTGGAAGAACTAAATGGATTGCAAGAGGAATATAAAAGCAAAATATATCTGACTCATTATGATGATAACTGGGAAGATTATCTTGATATGGTTCAGGGATTTGGGTTCGCAGGATTGGCAAAGCAGCATGTCTATTATAATTTTGATAAATAAAGAAAACGGAAAGCCATAATGACAGAGACAAAACCGTCCGGGAAATTCATCAAGATTTATAGAAAGTCAGAGATCATCTTCAAGGAAAACAGCCTTGGTGATGAAATGTACATTATCTGTTCCGGGAAAGTGAAACTTACCACGGTAAATAAGGGACGCGAACTAGTACTGGCCATCCTGGAACCAAAAGAATTTTTTGGTGAGATGGCATTGATTAGTGATTCTCCCCGTGCCGCTACTGCTATTGCTGAGGAAGAAAATACCCGGCTTATTGTACTGAACCAGGCAAGGTTTTTATATCTCGTTGGTCAGCAGCCGCCATTTGCGCTCTACATTATGCAAGGCCTCTGTGAACGGCTTAAAGACCGCTGGGCAGATTATTTAAGAATGCTCGCAAAAGCCTCTGAAAAAACCTCTCCCCCGCGTTAGCTGGCTTTGTCTCATCAACGGATAGGATTTGGAGTGGAAAAATGGCCCCAGGTAAAAAGAAACCGGATATTATCGAATTGAAACCAAATATCTATCTGATTCGCGCAGTTCGGCCGGGAAGTCATGTCTACCTAATAAAAGGTCAACGGAAGAATGTTCTTGTTGATTCCGGAATGGCGGGCAGTTTTCCTCAACTCAAGCAGCGTCTGGCGAAAGTGGATTTAAAACCCAGTGATATACACCTCATCATACTGACACATGAGCATTTTGACCACATCGGCGCTGCTGCTTTGTCCTTTGATAACGCAGTGGTAGCGGCGCATCGTCTTGCTGCCAACAAAATTCAGCTTCAGGACGAATTTGTTATGATGAACAAATACTTCGAGTTACCCGCAAAACCCTTTAACGCGGACATTTGGCTTGAAGGTGATACCATGTTGGAGCTGGGAAACTACAGGCTTCGCGTGTTGCACACCCCGGGTCACTGCTCAGGATGTATTTGTCTATACGAACCGGACCACAAACTTCTGTTTACCGGGGATACGGTTTTGGCCGGTGGGCTACTATCGGGTGTATTCCCCTCGGGCAGCATCAGCGACTATGTGAATTCTTTAGAAAGGCTGAAAAGCCTGAAATTGATGGCGCTCTATCCCGGTCACGGAAAGATCTCGACTACGCCGGTGGAAGATATGAAGAAGGCCGTTGGGGCTGCTCGTGCATTATTAGAGGAGTCCAAAGAACTTTTTGAAGCCCTGGATACAAAAGCGATTTTTGAACGCCTTTTTATGGCAGCGAGGAAATTCCCCCGCCCCCCAATAGACTAGTTCCTCAATTGAGTTAAAAACCAATCGGGAGTTACTCGTTGTCGGTTATTGGTTACTGGTTTCAACGCAATATTCTGATGGGTCATGCCGCCGGGATCGGTCCCAATTTTGAGGATGAGGTTGTTCGGGCCATCATGGTTGTTCGGCTGAATGGTATGGTTCGCGGTGGGGCAGGTGTTCAGCTAAAAATAATCAATTTACACTTGGCGATGCTCAATGCGCTAATTCAGCTTAATTTTTGTTCATTTTTTTTTTTACTTGATTGTGATACAAGGAGTAGAAAGGTTACAAAATATTAAAAAAGCGGTAAGATTTCAAGGATATGGCTATATTAGATGTTATTAATCATCCTGAGATAACTAAAAAACCGCCTCTATCGTAGGATTATTTTGAAAAACGCTCCATACGACCTCAAATACAAGATGACCTCCAATCTTAAGTCCCTGCGGCAGAGATTGGCCCCGGCGCTTCAATCCGATGTTCTGCTGCCGGTTCTTTCGGCAGGTCTGATCTGCGGAATTCTGGTGATTATCCTTGAAATCGCCTTTGCCGCGATGATTTTTTCGGGTGAGCTTTCCATGTACCTTTCCAAAGGGATCGGTCTGACCCTCTTCGGCAGTTTTCTGATCGGAATCATCATATCCGTCAAGAGCTCCTACCCCGGCATGGTGGGTTGCGTGCAGAACGGTCCCGCCGCGATTCTGGGTCTTGCAGCAGCCTGCGCTGCAGCGGCCATGCCCCTTTCCTCCCCGCCCGAGGCCCTGTTTCCCACCGTCGTCGCTGTCATCGCCATGTCGACCTTCATCAGCGGGTGGTCCATTCATCCTCATGGGGCGCTTCAGGCTGGGGGATCTTATCCGGTTCGTCCCTTACCCGGTAGTGGCGGCTTTCTGGCGGGTATCGGCTGGCCTCAGGTCCAGGCGGGTTTTGGCGTCATGACCGGCCTGTCTTTCGGTTTGGCAGATTTGCTGGCCGGTCTTGGTGGAAGTCCAACAGGTTATATCGTATTGAGCATAGATGGACCATGCATAGTCCGAACAGCTTCTTGCCCATGCGGAAGCAATGCGTAAAAACCGCCCAGGAATTGTTTTGGCGCCCTAGGGCCATGATTGCCACCCCGATCAAGAAGGTGCTGCCGGACCACGGCCGCTGAATGCACGCTGTACGTCCGGACAGCGCCGGTCTGAGGGGTGCCAAAATCGAAACATATATCGAATGCATCAGTGAAAACTTTGATTCATGTCTCCCTTCAAACGCTTCAATAAGATGCGAAATCCTGAGCCCGATCTGACCATAGAACTGCTCAGGAAGATTGCGCGGGGTCTATGGCTACGACTTCGGCAGCGGGGATTCTCTTCGGCCGATACTACCCAGTGACCACCTGAGCCGGCAGGGAATATGGGGCACCGGTCTCGGAATTCGGGATAGGAGAGTTGATGTGGCTAAAAAAATGAATCTATTGGCTGTGGATGATATACCTAAAAACCTGAAATTACTTAAAGCAATACTTAAGGATGTGGATGTTAATATTGTTACGGCAGAATCCGGAAATGATGCGTTGTCCAAAGTCAACGATCATGACTTTGCTTTAATCCTGATGGATGTTGTGATGCCTGAAATGGACGGATTTGAAACCACAAAAAGGATAAGATTACTGGAGAATGGAAAATATATACCTATCATTTTCTTAACAGCTGTCAGTACCCAAAGGGACAATATCTATAAGGGCTATGAATCAGGAGCAGTTGACTATATTATCAAACCAATTGATAAAGATATTCTAATTAGCAAGGTCAACGTCTTTCTTGAGCTGAATGAGCAGAGAAATGAAATCTCGCGGCAAAAGAAAATGCTTGATCGCGAAAACAAAGAACTGAACGAAGCATTTGCCAGGATCAATTTCCTCCATGGAATTATAAGGGTATGTGCAAAATGCAGGCGAATTCACTTTGATGAAGGGGACTGGAGGTCTTTTGAAAACTACGTTTTAAAATACAGCGATGCTAAATTTACACATGGTTACTGCTCAGCCTGTTTCGATTTTGAAATGAAAATCTTGGATTCTGATGACGAGTTATAGAATTTTGGAAGTTATTCCGCCGAAGGCGGATTATTGGTAAATGCATAATTTTCTATGGCTTTCATAATTTCGGCTTTTTTCTCTTCCACGGCCGTTTCGCCCGCCTTTAAAATTTCCGGAATCCGGTGTGTGGCGCGCAGGCCGATGAATCGATCGAAAACCACATCGATAAAAACGATCTCGTGATGATGCACATCAATGGAGAGAGCCGTTTGATTGCGCTGCAGCCAGTTGGTCGAATATTGGATGCACGCATAAAGTATGGTATGAACCCCTTCGACTCTTTTTGGGTCACCTCTTCATTGGTCATGGCGATAATAACATCCATGCCCTCCATAACGGCCTGCATAATCGGCAGCGGGGCGCTGTAGACACCATCGATCAACCAGCGGTCATCAATGCGGATGGCCGGGAAAATTGGGAACAATGCTGATGAAGCATAAACCGTTTCGCGAAGCAATCCGGTCGTAAGCACAACCGGTTCTCCACTCAAGAGATCGGTTGCTTGAAAAATCGTTCGGATAGACAGCTCCTCCATCTTTTGGTCTCCGTACATTCGCACACAGGCCTCTTGAACCACATGAGGCTTCAGCAGACCACGGGACTGGTCAAATCGGCCAAACGGCAGACCGGCAATGGATAGAAGCGTTCGATAATCTCTCCTGGCAAAACTTTCCCGGGTCCAAATGGATTCGACATTCTCCCGCACATAGGCAGCATCCCTGCAGGTAGCCCACCATCCCGAAAATATGCTCCCGGCACTACATGCAACCAACAAATCCACCTCTATCCCAGCTTCTTCCAAAAACTCAAAAAGTGCAATGCTCGATATGGATTTGATGCCTCCACTGCTAACGACGACGCCAACTTTCGGCCGGGCATTGGAATGAGTTTCCTCTCCGGAAGTATTCACCATATCAACTCCTTTCAGATTTTTATCACATCCATGTTTATCCAATGATGCTACTCGCATGGAAAATTGAGGGATCACCTCTTCACGGGCTGTTGCCCAAATCGAATTTTACTTACTGACACCGGCTCACCTTGTGCGCCTAATTTCTGGTTTTTTTTCTTCAAGATTTTTACAAACGCACAAATAGCAATTGATTACACCGACTACTTA
>Ga0209671_1000139_pt1 | contig 35860 bp, 14 predicted proteins | sample WorMetHERISLAND2_2_FD_187401 | JGI IMG/M metagenome (GOLD analysis project Ga0209671, IMG submission 187401) | Marine gutless worms symbiont microbial communities from Max Planck institute for Marine Microbiology, Germany - Olavius geniculatus... | ecosystem: Host-associated > Annelida >...
ACGTCAGGTCTTGAAGTGTTTCCTAATTAACTAGCTTAATTACTGTTTGATTGGTTGTTATTTTGAACTCAGGATCGACCCAACATAAAACAGTGTAGAAATTTCGACTGTTTTAATAATCATGTCCGTATTACCGTACATACCACACAATCCGTACCGCACCACCGTACCTGACGAGCACCCTATTTTATACCCTAAAAGAAGGGGCGGATTTTCAGTCGCCGCCGCTGCCAATCACTACGACAAACCAATGACAACTCTCCCTGCAGCGATGACGACGTCGTCATGGTTATACGGGTTAGCCAGCCGCTTCTCATTTTCCCTTCACAACACCCTCACACTATACTACAAATTTCTCGTGCTTAACCATCACCGTTCTTTCTTATCGTATATAATAAGACGTAACTCTCGACCGTTTTAATACAATATTGGTGAATTTTTAAATGTAGCAATAATTGTGGTCACTAAGCGAATGCATTTTTTAAATTTTCGGCGTATTTTACTAAACTGTTCTCTATCTGTTTTTGTTGTTTAATGCAAACTAAAAATAGGCCTATGCAATTTTTCCAGCAATACGCCAGTACTGTTATCATTTCAAATTTCGATTGAAATAGTGATCTCTATGCAGAATATGAAGCAAATAGTATAATTATGGTATGCTTACCAGTGGATATGCGGTTGAGTAAACTTCGATCCAGATTCTTGGCGTGAGCTATTTTCCTGCAGTTAAGTGAATGGCTTAATCAGCAAGCGCTTATCACGCGAAGTTATACAGCTGCACGTCAATAGTGCAACGCTTTGGCCAATGAGCGATCGACTGGTCAATGCTTACTAGGATGGCTGCGTTGCATCAATGCGGTTCAGATCTCGGATCAGCTAAACCAGGTTCATCGCTGATTTGAACCGAGTTCAAGTCGCTTTTTCAGTCGATCCGCTTCGGTTAACGCGACTTACGGCTAAACTGAAATCAAAGTCAAAGTTTGAACGGCGTTGGAATTGCCGCAACGCGCTGATTCGAACTGCTCCGATTAAATCGCGTTCAGCTTTCCACGACGACTCTGTTAAAAATACCGCACAGACGACGTGCAGTGCATGAAAGAAGCATTGTTTACGCGAGACGAGAGGCGCATCTGTATCTAGGCAACAGAGCGCAGCATCAGCAGCTGACTAGCAGGCAGCGCAGCGCCAAGACGATGACGATGATGAAGGGCATACAACAGCAGCAGCGACAGTGGCGGATATAGGCCACTACGCAGTGATGTATAGTCGAGCCTATTCAGTCAGATTCCGAGTCCAAGCCCGAAACCTGATGAGTTTAACGAGACAGAACAGTCGTAACATTCCGTATCACACAATACGCATTGCGGTGAGAATTAGCAACAAATATCAGCAACACAATAGAATGTTTAAAAATTGAACACATTTTGCATAACTGTTTAGGGGCGCCATTGCGGCAGATGAAAAGTAGAGAAGGCAAAGTCCGGGTAGGCCTACTTGACATAGCGCTGCTTACACGAGTCAAAGTCGTGACCAGAAACGTTTTACAATCCCGAAATTAGAGGCAGGTGATTGGCGTGAGCTAATGACACTGCAGCGCACGATGCGGCCATCCATTGCCTGCGTCAGCGAACATTACAACTGAATCAACGGTGCAGCGAGCAGACATACTACCAGTCACCATACTATCTCTCACACTGGCCTTCCATCCCGCCGAGTGTAGGAGGCTGACTTTGGACACGTTCAGTTAGCAACTTGCTTGAGGTTGCTTGAAGATGGTTCGCGACTTCCCGGTGAGATTCGACGTCTGAATCCACTACTGAGCTGCGGCGCTTTTGACGCCGGCCTTCTCGTCGAGTCGCTGACAGACAGTCAGAGTTATTGGGGAGGAGGATACGGGATGACGCCAACTCCACGCACTGGCTGCCACGTGGGCGTCCGCGATGTGTGTGCGTGTGTGTTATGATTATTGACTGAACGGCAGACGTCGCTGTCAATAAACTACATCACGGCCATTTGTGACTCGGATTTTCTCACCGCGACTCCTCCTTTATGCCGTGGCCACACGCACCGATTTTCTCGTCAGGGAGGGGGGACGTCCGACGTCGCCGGACCTTCCGAGGTTTAAAAACCTCGTCGGGGAAAATCGGACGGAATGTGCATGCTCGTTCTTTCCGATTTTCCCAAACGAGGTTCTTTGCCTGCCAACCAATCACGTAGACCTAGTGACTTTTGACTCCCCCCTTGACCTATTGCGTCATATGTTGTCATAATAATTCTCAGCTGTAAAATGGCGTCCAAAAGCGAGTTTGATGTGAACATTATAGGCCCCCTACATGAAGTCAAGTTGCGTCCCATTTTGTGGGACGCGCACGCCTGGAAGACTACAAAGAAATCGATAGGAAAAAGACGAAGTGGCTTAAAATTGCCGACAAAATGAGATCAACAATAGGTTCGTGCCTGCTCATTGATTTAAGTGAATGGAACTTGGTACCCGGTATCAACTTTTCGCAAAGTAGGCCAGATCTGACGTCCGTAAAGTTAGTTTAACGCCTTGGCTAGCTAGATAGATCTATTCGTTAGCGCGGGGTGCGCTTTAAGACGGGTGATTGACAGGTGTGTAGACGCTCATGCTTCAGAACCTCGTACGAGAAAATCGGACGCGTCGTCCGACGGGTCGTCCGTCGTGTCCGTTTTCTCGTCCGGGAAACTCAGAACTCAGACGACACCCCGGACGGGAAAATCGGTGCGTGAAGCCACGGTTTTAGACTCCCCGCAGTCCATTTGCTTAATTCAATTAGTTGTACAACATGCCGTAGAACAAATTGCATGCTGTGGCAACAAATCGAAGTAGTGGAGTTTAGGCTTAGTCACCCGTTGGCCATCCGATGACCGATAGATAACAGCAATCTATCACGCCGCAGACCAGCAGCATCTAAACTGCCGCAGTCTGCAGCAATGCCGTGTTATCTGAGCGTGCTGTTTTTTTCTCGCTGCTTGAGTTCCGCTTTGTCATTGTTAACCTGCTTCACCCATTATCGATTATGACAACGTTATGCGGTATTCAGTTTGTTTTTCAAACTGCGTGGGCGTAAGCTTATTATTTTAGACACGTCATAAGTCGCTGTATCTCAATAACGGTGGGAGATAGGGCCTAGGTTACTATTAATCACTAATAGGAAGTCGTACGCTGGCTCTCGATTGCCACCGAAGTCAATGACCTTGGATGACCTTGCACGCCAAAATAGGTTTTATGGATTTTTTTGGCAATTTCGGGCTGCGATACACATTTCAAGAGCGAATTGCGCCAAAACCAATTGAGATAGACATGGAGAAGATGCATATAAAATTTTCAGCATTGAACGTAGATTTCGACGGTCCAAGTCTCGGTTTTCTAGGTTCAAGGAAACCTGCGCACGAGAGCATCAAAGAGCGATACCCCCGTAAAAGTCGTAATTTTACCGTTGTTGGCCAGTCTTTCGTGAAAACGGTTGCAGATAGGCATGGGCATGCTGCCTATTACAACAAGCACTAGTGACGAGCTTTTCAGTCGTATCAACATCGATGACTTTGAAAGACCCTGAGCTTTCAAAATAAGTGGTTTTTATTGATTTTCGCGATCTTCCGCTGCACTCTAAAGGAAAGGTCACACTGGCGGTGAATTAACTCGAAAATAAAATTGTAACATTTCAGTTAACTACAACTATGCAATATAAACTTGACTGGTGAAAAAAACTTAATGTCGCTAAGTCAAACTCAAAAGTCAAAGTCGAAGTCAAACTCAAATGATTTCTGAAAGTCGAATATCACTGACGGCGCATGCCGACGAATACAAATACAATGCTGATTTATCAACTGTCTGTCGGCTTTGTAGAAAAATTTTTTTTGAAAATTGGTCAGTATTTAATTATTATTGGGCCACTCTGACCGTAGGTCTGGCGTCGCACTGGCCATGCATCACAAGTGGTTTATCCACCTACGGGCTCAACGGGCACGGAAAGGGAGATGAGCACCGCGCCTACGCCCTGGAGGGGCACGGCACGCTTTACTTTACCTTACTCTGACTATAGGCCCATTAGTTATAAATTCAGCTTTAACGGAGAAATAGCGTGACGCTATATAAATGTCTTTGCATACAAAATGTCGCCATTGCCTTCGTGACAGTATTCTACAAATAGGACTACAGCCTAGCTAGGCCTACCATTGTGGGAGTTTGACAGACAGATTGAAGAATTGCACTACAATAAGACATGCGAAACAGATGCATTGTTCACCGCTGATACTTTTCCCATCATTCATTTTGACTACTTTGCAGTCTGATCCTTGCTCATCGTTTTCTTTTCTACGTCCGAGGTGGCTGGCGGCAGCAGATTGCTAGTAAATAATAATAACAAATGGGCACGATGACATTCGGCTCTGACTGTAGGTGAGCAGAAGGTCAGTCGGCGCTGCGGAGTTGCGCTGCTTGCGAGTGCCAAGTATAGGGCCTATCCGACGGCGCCGCCGGGCAGCACGAGCGCTCAGCGGCGCCGAGGCGACTTCTAGACCTGTGAGTGAGACACGTCAGTGTAAACGGCGGCGTGTGATTTATTTTAAGAACTTGTCTGCCAGCAATCACTCGCAAGTGCTGCAGCAACAGTGTAATACGTGGGCGCGTGAAATGCTACCCCTGCACTTGAGTTAACTACGGACATAAGTAAGGCCTAGCTCTGCAGCTATCACTCATCACCCAGCTCTGAACTTGTCCGCGAATAGCCCAATAGAAAGCATAAGAATGCTGAGAACAGTTTTTCAAAATTAGCCGGTGTGCATAAGCGGCGGGATGTGTTTGAAAGTAGCGAAGGGCAATCACGGCAAGCGCGAGCCGTATTTTAGGCCTATATAACGGAATTTGAGGCGGATCCCATGCGGGCTCAAGGGGCAGAGCTCGGCTCTGCTGGAAGGTCGAGGCGAATATGTAAGAATTTAGTCTAACTGTTTTAGCATTTTTTCTGTCTACTATTTAGCACTCTTCATTCAAGCCCAGCTAAAAAACTAACATGTAAAAATTTATTTACACAAAATCACTGCTTGTGACTATGTGGAATGCAATAAATAAATGTTCAGGCCTAAAATAACGATACCGTTGTCCGTAAGCTGCACAAAACATCCACAATCTAAGATCTAACAGTGCAGCTTTTCAGTTCTCAGCTTCAAATACTTCGGTCCTGTATTTTCAGTAATACAGCTGAAATTAGAGCACGCTAGTCAGGCTTGTTCATAGAGGTCAGACTTCATATAGAAACTCGAAAGCAGCTATTTCAATTTTCAATCTGTTTGCTTAGAAGTTAGAACTCTTCGATTCTTCATAAATGTCTCACATTAAACCGTTTTTCTTTTAAAATTTGTATTTATTGTAATCATAGTGTACTGCATCCTAACTCATATGTCATTTACCAAGATTACCAAGTCAACCATGGTTTAATATGTCAACCTAAGTAAGACATTGGCTGAATTTCAAAATTCTTTCACTGACACGTTCAGTAAATTTGCAACAGCGATCACAGATGCCATTACATTTAACACGTTGTGGCAAATACCATCTGAAATTCAATGTTTTTAGCAACATAACTCAATTAGGACAAAACTTAGTTGACAAGATTCATCTTTCTCTGTAGCAGCAAGTTACGAACTTCTTACAGGGTGCTCATAAATCAATGAACAGTGAAAGGGGTCTTCTTCTGACTTTCCGGGATCTGTATGCACCAGTTTTAGTACAGGTGCTGTGAATGTCTTTTCGCACTGAACCACAATGAAGAGCCTCACATCCCAGGCCAACTGTTCTGAGTAATGCATGGTGTTTAGTTTCAGTCAGTTCTTCAGCATGGCATCAACTCAAACAACTCGAATCAAGATCACAGTGTATAATTATGATCTGTACACACTGCATTCATTTCTTCCTTGTGTAAACAGTGAGTCTATGGCTGTCTTTTTGGTCCAGTACACTACGTCAGTCTGGGCATTCTTTGGTCACTAATTGCAATGCATTGCCTTCAGATGGTCAGTTTCTTAGCACTAATTATTTCACGAGGTAATGTAGCAAACATGCTTGAGGCAGGATGAGATTTCTGAAGATATCACTTTGTTGCAAATTTACTGCAGAGTCTGCCAATGCATGAATTTTGAACAAAAAATGTTTATCTACTTAACAACTATAACAGAAAATTTATTGCTTACTTTATCATCTTCATGCAGCTCACAATGTAGTAATACGTTATATGATCATGAGCAAACGGCTGTCTTATTCAACATTTCAACAACGAAAAAGCAGAGTTCATATGACGGTTTGATGCTACTGACAGAAATGGCTTCCAGTATGTAAAAATGCCTGGTCCAGCAAATTTCTTGGGGACCCAACTTCAACGCCAACACAAAATTGGCTCATTAATCAGAAAGCAAAAGTAGTTTATGCAAACTGACAAAAAGCTGCATCAATTTCTTTCAATTTCAAAAAAGTTCACAATCAATCAGTTATATCATCACTAAGGCTGTAAATTGCTACCTGAAAAATCTGCAGCAATCGCGGCAAACATTGCAGAATTAGCGGCAAATTTGCGACATCGTTTGTTTTATAGTATTAAGCCTACTTCATACACATGCACAATCCAGTGGATATGACTGTTTGCATGCAACAAACAGACAGTTCTATACACGTTCATGTTTTATGACCATTCAAAGTCAAAAGGTCACAATAAAACTTCACGTTTTCTCATTAAATGTGTCATAATGGATGGTCAAATAAACTCAAAATCACAAAAAAATTCCCTTTGGCATCACAAAAAATCAGTTCACGTCGTAACACAGACGTGGAAGTCAACTGCAAAAAAGTGGACAATTAAAAAATTTACAAATTTGCACACATAACATATTTTTTTAAAAAAGGCCTAGGAAGTGAGTGAATGAGTCTGTAGAGTTTAACATGTCGCTAGAAAAAATTTAGGTCTAGAGATGGTGGATTTTCTGCAGGACAATAGTAATAACACCAAAGACGTTTTTAGATTGGCAAAATATCTATTATGTAATCGAGGTCACTGAATTAAACATCAATATCAGAATAATATTGTAACTGGAAATCAGACAATTACTGTTTTTGCACAAAGGTAAAATAAACACACAAACCAACTAAAATGTTGTGAAACTGTAAAAATTGTGGCAATTCACAGCTAAATTCAGAAATTCGTGGCATGTGCACAAATTTGTAAAATTTGCAATTGCCACAAAAAATTTACAGCCTTAATCATCACTGCTAGATTTTCATGAGCTTTTCTACTGATAAAGTTGCCATGATCCCAAATATTAATTACGAAGGTACTAACAATATTATATGTACATACAGAATGTAGGTTCATGCTGAAATAAAAGCTAAGCTACACACAGCATTATATATGCATTATAAATCAACCTTAAAAATATAATCCAAGAACTGCGTACAGTATATGCAGTCATATAAATGTCAACATTTTTGCTGAGCAATAATGGAAAACTGTAGCAACTTGACACCATAAGTTCATCAGAATCTGTACATCCGAAGCAGTTTTCCAAAACGCAGGAATTTTTCACACTTACAAACATGCAAGTACGACAACAACTCTGCACCAAATACATAGGGTGGTGCAAAAAATTGGAACACATCAGTTTTTTTTTGTTTTTATACAACACATGTAAAAAGCTAATGAAAAGTACTGACAGTATTTACGTGATCAACTAGTCAAAACAGTGTTCCATATTTACCATATTTACCACTATTCACTGCAATGATCAAAGGCTAATCATTTCAAATATACCATATTACCTGATCTATTGAAACCACGTATGCTCCAGTGTTTCGTGCACCACCCTATACTAAGTTAATTCATAATCAGTCATTTTCATACATTAGCATAAACGGTGTTGCACCAAATGCAGTTAGTCCAGCACAGCTGATGAGTTGGACAAGAGCTCTCCCTGACAATAGCATGGTTGAATAACATCTTACTCGTCAAGCACGATGGGGGAGGTCTGTATACACGGTGGCTCAATACCACTGCTGTGCACCTTGGCCCACAGCAGCTGGTTCTCAGCCTGCAGTAAGGCATATTGTCGACGCAGTTCAACAATGTCGCCGGCCGACGAGTCCACGTCGTCGACGCTCGCAATCAGCGACTCATTGGCTGTGTTCAACGATGTGATGTATTCGCAAGCTTTCGCAAGAACGGCACACTTGCTCTGACCAAACACCAATAAACTAAGTGATAAACAGGTCACTAAATAACTCAACAAAAACATGGACACACTACAAATTAACGTCCATCAGTCTGTCTGTATATCCGTTGTGGCACTCTAGTACAGTAATCATAAAAGTTGGGCTAGTTTGAAAGTTATTACACAATAATTAGCTAAGTATGCATCTGTGCATCATCGACATAAGCAATCAAGTGCGAGGGGAACACCCTGAAATTTGGCACGGAATATATGTTAGGTAGGGCAAAGTGGCAAATTTGGCATTTAATTTTAAGTCACCATATGTCTGAAATGGAGCATGTCTAGGCCACAGATATCAATAATAGCTAACACAGAATCGTATACGGCCTTTTAAATGGTACTGCCATAAATGATGATTTTGGATGACCCTAAATGGTAATTCACTAAGAACTGCACTAAATGACCATCTTAAACAAACAGACGTCAAGACTAAAACTGAGTGGTACATATGTTTTAAGAATAACAAATAAGGATAATAAATATTCTACAGCATCTTTGTGCATGGCAAATAATTAAGATAATACAAAAAAACCTTATCAGTACCGGTAGGTGCATTTTATCAATTAACTCAACTAAACAGACACTATCCCTACAAATTTTCTGCATGGCACAAGTATACTAGCGACAATCTTGCCTCTTGTTTTTGATAATTTAACCTGTCAGCATAAAACAGTTATGACAGGTTTATACATAAATTAGCAAAAAACCAATAGTGCTTCCTTTACTTTGAGAATAATCTTTGGATACAGCAATCAAAACAATACAACACAAAGGCAGAATGAGAAAAACAACGTACATGAAAAAATAAAAATAACAAAGAAAGAGAAATAAGATAGCAAGAAAAAGCGGCTGCCAAATATGATGTTTTGCAAAAGCAGAGCTTGATCAGATGCATAAGAAGAGAAAGACGCTCGTAAGTTTGCATATGTGAGCATACCTCGGTGAGTTTGACGTCAGTTGAGCATTTAGGCACGAGTTCAGCCAGGCGAGCGATCCATGTATTGATTGTGTCACGTCGCCTTCGCTCAACTACAACAAAGATGTGAACAAACGTGGACGTAAAGACCTTCACCAGCTGGAAAACCCACTCATAGGGTGGCGATGACCTGTGTTCTTTAGCCTCCAGCCAGACACCAGTTTACACTGCGAAACCGTAGTTACAAGGCTAGTGCTTCACACAATGTGCCTGTTTATCTCAGCTTTCGCCGGTACTCAGTTACTCACTGTGCCTACGCACAAAGGATGGCCAGGCTGAGTTGACACGGGTGGCTGGTTACACACCAAGATGGTCAATCTGTCTGCTGCATCTAAATACTAACTAGGCATGGTGTCGATTAGCTTCATTGATGAAGACTAAAGTGTTAGCCACTACACTCACTAAATCACCACTACAGTCATGGCTCTATGCTGTGATCTATGCTTTTAATCTAACAGTAAAGTTACTTCATTAATGAGTGACTCGAACCAGATTGCATCTCTTACAGAACTGCAACAACAGATATCCTCCAAGCATATCAAGTTGCACCGGATGCGACTGCAGTGTTGTTGTTGTTTAAACGTAATGTTGTGAATTTAAAGAGTTGTATTGAGGCTACAATACTGATTAATGCATCGCAATCCAGCCTTTCGGCTGCAACACAATTAAACGTTCATTCAAGCTATAAAATGTGCAGCTCAGTATTGATTCCACTAAAACTAACACTGCAAGAATGCATACAGTCTCTCCTGTACTTTGAATGCCAGCCATGTTCTTACACCGCAGAGATGTATCATTCCAAAATATTTACAGTGACCTAGATATTAAGGACATGACTAAACAGTGTGGGAACGACAGTTCAGCCAATTAACCAGACATACACATTACCTTCTTTATGTGTCTGTCTTCTTCGGTCGTCGCGAACGATGCTAGACGATGACACAATCGTTGGTCGACTACAAATTGGCAGGCGAGAGATGGCTCGATGGCTCACCGACGAAGAACTGTTAACATCACTCGGTGACATCATGACAAAATACTGACCTGTAAACACAGCAAAATGCAGCTCAGCAGCACATAACTCATGCATTAACATCTGCTGTAGATAAGACGCATTTAATGACATGGCACCAATGATGCTTAAAATCGTAAAAAATGCAGTGCCACATATTATACATACATCTACCCACAGAGCCCTGCACAACCCTAACCCTAACCCTTCACCTTCTGAACTAAACATTGGGCCTTAATTGGCAAACTGGTTTCTCCTGCCATGAGAAAAGTTCATGCAACATTTAATTAACCTTTTACCTTTGATTTAACAAGAAAAGCCCTGCTAACACAAAGGTGAACGTGCAACAGCGGTGCACCGTCATACGCTAGTGATCTGTAGACTTCATCCGTAGATCTCATCCATACGGCTTTTGGCTACAGTTTCAAAGAAAACCCAGTAAAACAAAATCAGTCGCCAGAGGGTGCCAGATGACCGGCGGCTAAATATGTATAGTGTTTTACTTGTACTCACCTGAAGGTGCCACAGATCTATCTCGCTCTGCCAATGCTGTATCGGCTAAAAATTGCAAATTTTTCCCAACCCATCATTTAGCACCCTCGTTTGGGGTGACCCCCTTCGAATTTATGGAAAAGCTTTATGGTTCTTGAAACCAGAGTCTTCCAGGCAGCCGACGGTGAAGATTTTGTGATCCTAGCTTGCACCGTTTTTGACTGATCCACCCGTGTGACGAATGGACGGACGGAGAGAGAGAAACAGAATTGCAACGGCTAAGACGCGCTACAGCAGTAGCTGTTGTTGCGCATAAAAAGCAAAGCAGGAATGGATTGGTAAAACCCATAATGAGGCATATCAGGAGGTATATAATAATAGCTGAAATGACATAATGCAATTAGATAGCACAGTGATATTTAACAAGTACACAGCTTGTGAGAGAGAGAAATAGAGTTAGTCACAAATGAATGGTCTGCCTGAGCCTGAACACCACAGATCAACTGCAAATCAACTGCAGATCAGCACAGATAATAAAATTGTGTTATATTAATCACTCACTGCAGTGAGTGAGTGAGTAGGGTTTAACGTCCCACCCGACACAGTATAGGTCATTTCGGGGACGGCCTTTTCAGGCAAAATGCACAGAAACACATAGTAAGGGTATAAGTTTAACCTTTACAATAAAGAAACAGAAAGTTTAACCTTTACAGAAACACAAAAAACAAAAAACAAGATGAACCTAAAATTGTAAGAACTCCATTATAAGCATGCAGATGTAATTAACATAATGCTAGTTCTAATAATCTTCCCTGTTATCCTCCAGACAGTCATCAATCTCATAATGCTGTCTATTGGAGGACAGGGGTGGCACTCACTGGAGATCAGTCTATGGCATTGCAGATCACAGCAGATCACTAACATTATAAGCAATTTCTAGGATATGCAGTGTTTAGGCAGACCACAAGAAAGCCAAATTTGCACACATTTCACAGTAAAGAAAGACTGAACTAACCTGATGATGGAGCATAGACCTTAGCACTGGAGTTAGACACATTGCTGCTGACTGAGTGTTCCGCAGCAGATGATGATAACTACAATAACACAGCTTGACATCAATACAACTTGCTGTCCCATGTAGGGCCAGTTTTTCATTATTCTGGTAAAAGCTAAACAGTTAGCTAACCATCAGTTAAAAGCAAATGCTTTGCAGTAAGACCTTTCACCAGTATCACAGACTTTGTAATAAATGTATAAATTACAGAATTTTATACCATTTTTTACAGCACCGAAATGGCTGGAGATGGACCTGGACAACCTGCGTATAACATTTTTAGCACAGAACGTACATTTTTAGAAATCTAAGTTTCGATCTCTTAAATTCAAGGAGTCTTCCATAAGGAGGCCTCACATTTAAGTACTCTTTCAAGATGCGTGAGCTTTGCTCAAATTACTTGTTCACTCTCTGACACAAACACATGTCAATGCTTTCTAGTACATGTATACTTTACAGTTTCAACTGGTTCAATTTTTCAATGTGCCCCATACAGATTTATTCGTATGCTCCTTGAATGCAACAGCTGTATATGAAGAAAATGTTCAGTGTATGTAATCTACACAAAATAACAATGATATGTAAGTATGGGGTAATGTGTATAACCAGTCTAATTTGTGCTTAAACAGATATATGTATGTATGTAAAATATGTACGCCAGAAATAACTCAAAATTTATCAACAATGAAAATCATTATCTCATATTTTAGTAACACATGCATGTCTTTAAAATGCCGTAACAGATAGTTGACACATGTAGAAATGTGAGCACAAAAGCAGATTATTACACGCACGAGCATTTACCGGTAAACTGGAGTCAGCATCCACAATATGTGGCTGTCCTTCTTCATCATGAAACACTTGCAGCATACGATATGTAAATGCAGCATCTGCAACAACACAACTGGCACATTATTATGAACAGTGAAGATTTTTCGACGTTTTTTACATGTTTAATTACAGAACAAGCAAGACTCATCACATTGTAAAGGCTTGTTTCTATGCCATCAATAGAAACATTGTTCAAACAGAAAATATGTAGTCTTGATTTGTAAATTTTACTGTTTCAGGTTTTTTCGTTTCTACTGTTGCAACAATACATAATACACGAATAGTAAAAATCTATGCAGTAGTGTTTCACTGATTCGGGTCCGCCATTCCAAGGCGGCGACATTCCAAAGCGGTGTCAAAAACCGATTTTAGACAAAGACAAAACAGTACTAATTAAACACTAAACTAACGCTAACAATGATGCTAACACTAACCCTACACATATAGTATACTTACCACGGACTGTCAACCTTTCGCAATGATGGACCTTTGAAAAGGCGAGCCAACACCATTTTGTCAGAGAAAATCAAACAATGAGAATTAGGAATATTCATGTGTCTACTTCGGCAACTAAGTATGACTGTTAGTGATTTGCAGCATTACCCGTTTTAGGAACCAGGTACCCGGTTGCAATTACCCGGGTACCTGAACCCGGTTTGCAAGCAAAGGAAAAATGACATTTAAGTGACCCATAGGCCTACACAGCATATATGTAAAAACTTTTTTTTATTTTTGCCACGTTTTTTACATTTTTTAACTTCCTCAGCTTTTAAAATTTATTTTTAAAAAACATGCATAAAAAATCCCATCAAGAACTTCGAGAAGCACGTTTGAAACCACAGAAACCAATTAAGTGATCGTAGTTTACTTCGTTAGTGCAAATATGCTAAATAAAAAGTCTTTTTATCTATTGTATTTAGTTAGTCTAGTGCTTTGACTTTATAACCACATGGTTAAATTAAAATTAAATAAAGTTCTCTCCTCTCTATCTAAACTATAGTTCCATGTATACTGGATACAACATTGGGCATTAGGCAAGAGGTTGAACAAATTACGGCCAATGTTTTTTTATTCAACGTTTTTAAACGTTTTTCATTCCTGCCAGTTATTTTAATGTTTTTTAAATGTTAAAAATTTTTTTTCTGGAACGTTTTCTACATCTATGCTACACAGTCATCTAGTGACCCGGTGATACCCAACATTTTTCTACAAAATAGATCTTTTCATATAAAACATCTATAGCGTTTTTATGATATCCGTTCGTCAACAAAAAAATAAAAAATAAAAATAGCTGATGTTGAACTCACTTGCACTGCCGAATTCCACCACAATAGCTGCAAAAAGTGCAATTTCCATTGGTTTTATCGGTAATCAGTGCAAGAAAGCGGATACCAATTACCAGGATTTGGAACCGTGTAATAAATTTTGGAACCGGGTCCGGGTATCCAGTTCCTGACACAAATCAGTAATGAATGTCATTACCATCAGGAGTTTGAAGCTCAAAGTGGCTGTTGGGATCAAACGGAAGTGACTCTCCAACATCAGACATTGTTACCTGCCAGATAAAACATCAAAGCAAAGCAAAAGAATGTCATTAAAATCCTAATTGTGTGACAATATGAAAAGCATGGTTACATTAACACTTTCCTTGCATTACCAATGTTTAGTTTTTTTGTCATTAAAACACTTGTACATGCCTGTGGAAGCAAATACATGGCTGTGGTTGATTAGTATGCACGACATTACTCTCAAGAGGATATGTGCATTATTGGAAAAGAAGAAGAAGAAATATTTTTCTATTTCCATTCTCATGAAAAATACTATCTAAATATTGCAAACAGACCGAAAAACTTTGTTTTCATTCAAACTGACGACTGAAAAAATAGTGTAAGGTGTATGATGTAAATATGGCAGCCAAGCAAATATTCGGTTAGCTAGGTAGTGTAACGGTGGTGACAGTGAGATTGCTGGTTCAACTCTCGCCCGGTGCATTACCTGATAACAATCCTGGACAAGTTGTTCACAACTTCACACACACCTGCCTCTGTTCGCCAAGCAGTATAATTTGGTACTAGTCAAAAGGCAATAAGGCTCTGCACCTGGAAAAATAACCGTAGATCTGGCATCGCACAGGCCATTGTCACAGGCTCGGTGGTCTATCCACCTACGAACTCAATGGCCAAAGAAAGGGAGATGAGCACCCCACCTACGCCCTATGTGGGGTATGGTACCTTTACCTAGGGTAATGGTATATCAGTTTCCATCGTACCAGAGCTAAATGACTCTTATGTTATCAGTTCAAGTAAGCTTTGCAAGGATTACAAATTATGTGAGGAATATAATGAGACAGTTTGTGATTCCTGTATCTCCAGCCAGCATACTGCAATGCATAATCCAGCAACAGTTAGGGATATTACATCGACTGATAAGTACGGCCCAGTTTTTCACAGAAAATTTTGCCAAATTCTGCGTACCAAATTCTGCGAGCCAGTTTGCAAAATTCCGCGGCTTACCGCAGCAAAACTGTACAAATTCCGCAGCTCACCACAACCTTCCATTTGTGTGTAAGCTGAGTTCTATCTTGTTCAGAAACTTCAGCTTCTGAAGGGCCGGCTGGCATAGTGGCATTGCGCTGAAGTATGCTAGCAAAGTACACAGAAAATTACCAATCTCTTTCTTTTCAAAAGCGCAATCTGTCAAGTTGCATTGGTTTATTTACGATTGTGCCGTATTGCGATAGCTATTAGTAGGGCCCACAGTTTTCGGCAGTTCAGTTTCATTTTTTTCTGTGATAAAATTACGTCATCAAGTCAAAGATCGTAGTAATCGCCAGCCACTTCTCAACTTCTGCAAAATTCCGCGGAAATATCAAAATTCCGCGGCTCGACTCCGCTCCGCGGAAAACTGTGGGCCCTATTGAATAAGTTATTGGGTTCAGTAGGGAGTAGCCTACGGTGTCGGCTGTAATCTGTAGTAAGGCTGTGTGCGACATGGCTAAGTAGGGGGTGGTATCTACCGACGCTGGACATCCGGGCGTAACACAGCGTCTTAAAATGAAGATTTTAAACAATCACATCATAAAATTCAAACACATGTGCACTTTGTTAACGCAATTCAATACAACAGTTAGCATGTTTAAGTTGAATTTACTCTACAAATTACATTTTAGTTAAAAATGTAACCGCAAACAATCTACTAGGTACGATTCATCAAATGAAAGTGATCGGAAGATCGAAATAAACATGTTAACCACATGCATTTGGACGTAGGCTAGGTTATCATCTTCGGATTAAAATTTAATAACTGTATAATGGTCAATAACTAAAAAGTTTACCCTGTGTCGGAAAAAACTGTTTTTATTTTATATTATTACAACAGATACGTGGCTAGTGCATTGCACGGTATGCCAAACACTTATCACTGGTATACTCACTGTGCCTGTCCATGGGGGATGGCTAGGCTGAGTCAAGCCGAGCTGAGTTGACCACCTGAATCGCTGGTTGTATCCGGGATTAGTTCGCAATCAGTATTTTAAAGGCCAAGTGGCCTTCGAGACCAAGGTCACTGAATGTGAGCAACAGCAGCTACTCACACTGTCAGTTTTGACTGTAAAAAACGCATTTCTTTTCTATACCTTATCTATGTGTTGCATATAAAATATAACCATTTTTTTTTAAATTTGATACTACAAAAGCAAATAGATGGTTAGGTTGGGGCTCCTAGCTCTATGCTTTACAACTTCGATCCTTACGACTTTATATGACTGGATAAGATACCTGATGGCTAATATATGGTCATGGTGTCTTAGCAAAAGCAACTTATTTTTCCACTGCCTTCAAGCTAAATTGAGATGCTAAATAACATAAATAAAACCGAAGCCACCGCTGACCATACCAGGTATAAGTTTATATATGGTCAGCTCATATGAAGTCCAGCTGTCGCTACTCACTAGAAAAAGCCGACTGTACGCTGGTATCCAAAGGCCAGCAAATGTTCATTAATGGTCAATCCAGTACCACTGTTTGGAGGGAAGCGAGGAGTTGGCAATGGAGCATTAGATTAGGCATTTGCAAATGTCTGTAGCCCGCTAATAGTAACCATTGCATTGATACAGTTTGACCATCGTGCACCATGCAAATTTTAGGGGTCGGAACCCCTATTTAGGTAGAGGGTCGGCAACTGTACGAATAGATAGAGCATTGATAAAGTTACTAAAGGCTGTCAATAATAAAAACTATGCCACTATCTGAAGCGCTTTGGCCACAGTTTGCAAAGCAACTTGGCACACAGTCAGTACGTACTCCCATTTGGGGGAAAGAATGTGGGTGTAGGGAATCTGACTTGGTACCACATGGTAGTCGTTAGACAACCCAATTAATTTGTTCAGACAGTTTTCTGAAGAAGACATACTGTTTAGCCACAAAACGTGTGGGACAAACAACAGACAAACATAAGTTTGACCTTAATAGTCAGCCAATAAAATCAATGACCTTCTGATCGTTAACACTTTCAAATGCTTTGCACATAAAAAGACTGAACAATTTAATGTAAGATACCAATGGAAATGCCATGTCACTATTCTGAAGCAAGCATGTATAACACTCATGTTGAAAATCTGGATGAATAATATCTAACAGTACTATTATTAATTAAACTAGTCATTTAGACTTAACATAAATTCATGATAACAACAAAAAATCAGCACACAGCATATCAAGATAGTGTACACAGGCATCAAAGTATCATATTCCAACATTTATAACTTAATATATTACATTACAACACTTACATAGAAAAGAACTATTGTTGATTTGTTTCGTTATAAAACTCAATCCTTAAAAACATGGCCAAATTCAATACCAAAGTTTGCATATAACACTGTTGCATGATTCCTTTTACAGGGTGTCTACAAATCCAGCCTAACAAATTTCCAGGAGATTTTCAGGAGATTTCCAGGACACATTTAACAAACTTCCAGTAGACTTTTTACATTAATCGAGCCTCTTAAGCATTACAATTACATGTACAATGAAATGACAAGCCGCAAAATATTAATGCATACATGAGTATGAATTCTGAAATGTCTGCAACTGAGCATGTGATGATGAGCTCCGACCAACGCTATTTCCTGCGTAAATAAAATGCGCCTGATATATGAAAATTACACGGCAAGTTATAAGAGTTTTCAAGGAACACCAAGAAAATTCCAAGAGATTTCCAGTATTTCCAGGAGTTGCAGACACCCTGTTTTAGACAAAAAATATGTATCAAATGGCAGAAAAAAATATTTTGATCTAGGATTACACCAAACAACAAAAATGGCAGTAAACTGTGCTTAACTGTTAGCAATTTCCATTTCTAAATATTCCATTTCTTCTTCAATGGCTTCCCGTCGTCCTATTTTCTCTAACTGTTCTGTTTCGAGTTTCTCGCCAGCATCGAGTCTCGCTTGCAGCTCAACTATCTGTTTCAACTTCTTGCGCAGTGAACGCAGCTGTCGAATGTTTTCCTTCTGTTTCTCATCGTGATTCGTCGATGTCACAGGCTCTGACACTGGTACTGTGGATAATGTCATCGTTTGAACATTGTCAGCAACAGGATCAACAACATGAGTTTCATTCGCCATCTTCTCCTTCTTCTTCTCACGACGCTTCATGTTCTTCTTTGCCGCTTTCGACATTCCCTCAGTAGCTGTTTCAGCTGACGGTATTCCACAGCCGGCAGAAAGTGCAGAGCTCTGTGCATAGAACTGGCTGCTGCTCTCGTTGGGTGAAAGTCCAACTGGTCCGACGTGTCGACTCCTCAGCCACTGCACACCTTTGTTTTCATATCTAACACATTCAGCAGACAAAACATATAATAACAACACCCTTAGTCAGTCAGCATCAGTATGCTAATTAATGCAAGATGCAAGCAAAACCAATGTTGCATACATTATTATGTCATATAGTACACCATGGTGCATAAAAAGGTGCCACATTTATTTTTAACTAGCTCCATGAATCATTGGCTGATTTAAATTTTTCGGCACGCGAGATCAGGAAGAAACTTGATGCAAATGACTGTAGTTTTGGCCACCTCACTTTAGCACTGTCACTACACTACCTTGTGAAATGCAGGTTATTGAACCTGCTGTTGGCGAGTGGCGTCAATGTCTACTGCTTGCGTTTGTGTTGGAGGAAAACATTTTGAGCACATGCTGTAATATTATAAAAGATGATGTGATGTGACACATGTGACTTTTTGACAGACAAAAATTGCCAATTGTGTTTGTCACTATTCAGTTAATCATTACTCAGCTGACGCATGCACTACCCAGTATAAATTCATTGTTGCAAATGGCTAAACTATGACTTCTGAATTTCACAAGTTAGTGTAGCAACAGTATTAAGGTGAAGTGGCCAAAACTAAAGTTATTTGCGTCAAGTTTCATCTTGATGTTGCATGCCAAAAATTATAAATATTGGCCAATGTTTCACAGAGCTATTCAAAAAAGTGGCACTATTTTTATGGACCACAGTGTACATACTGTTCACTACTGTTGTGGAAACTGCTGCTGCTTAGTTACTAAAACTATTACTTCTATATTGTAAGTGTTATTGATAATAATAATCACCAAAAAACTAAAATATTAAAATATTAATATTAAAAACAGTAAAAATAATCATAATAAAGTACAGTTACAAACATGCCACCTAAAAACAAAGAACCACCTACCTACTATTACTACTATCTATGGTTATCATTTAATTAGCAAACTTTTGTCTGCGTAGCAAACTTAAGAGTCCAGACATACTGCAAGTTTGGTTGCTGTAATTGTACACTTTTTGTAACAAAAAACTGACAGCATTTACATTAAAACCATCTGGCATGTTCTATTACAAACATTGTTATGATAAAATGAGATATCTGTGCCTATAACAAACAATAATGCACACAGTGACTACAAGTGAATTAACACTACTTTGAATATAACTGGATACCAACATGGGAACTTCCTCCTGTGGAACGTAACCATCTTTAACCTTCCTAGGCTTGCGCCAGCTGCCATCAGGTCTCTGACTTGCAGGAATGAACAGTTCCCCTACAACAGCAGACATCAGACAGCATTGCTGTAATAACGTCAAACAAATGCCAAATCCAATATGAAACTGGATGGATTCCGCTGACCTTTAACATCAGCCAAATCCATATAAGACAGCAGTCAGCGGTGGGCGACCACTATAGAATGATAATTATCTCGATTTGCTAGCAAACAACGGTGGCGGGACGAGCGGCGCAAGGCAGAGGAGGGGGAAGTACACCTGTAAAATGGTCGGCATTTATGACACATTGGAAGGATTACTGAATATACCCTCTCCACCGCACGCCACGCCGTCTCACACTCTAGGTCTAATTTCAGTAACCGACTATCAATATAGCAGCCGTGTGGCAATTAGCGTGGTGGGTGACGTCGCCAGCCCACCAGTAGCGGTTTCTCTTGTCACCGGTGCACTGCAGTAAAGATTACTGGCGCCAGGAAGCACACAAAGCTCCTGGTTGACGACTGTTGCAATTATATCACTGCTGCTGCATGGGGAAAACATTAGAGTAAATCGCTATTAGACGAATGACGTGTGGTGTGGTAACGAATAAGCATCGTGGTACATTTAACTATAGTACAAAAACTGCTGGTTTTAGTTGTTGTATCAGAGCACATTAGAGGTTAATTTTTAACATTATGCACTATATAAATTCATGCTTTATTAACTTACTTACGTTTATATCAATCAATCATTGATTCGAGCACAATCCACGGTACTGTAGGCCTACTAGCCTATGTACATAAAACTTAGCACAAAAGACATAAAAGAAGTATATGAATCATTGTAATACCACACACAATGGGTCACCGTGTCTGTCCTGGCACAGCGTCCACTGAGTGTGGGATTGAGGGGGAAGGGAGGGCAAGGCATGCTGCCACAGCGTGTGGGTAGTCAGGTGGAGCTTTCAGCCAGTGTTAACACTTTTTCACCCTATTACTCTTTGTTCACACTTGACGAGGAACTGCATGGAAATTTAATCCATAGAATATAATGTAGTCTAGTACTGTATATGGCAGTGACTGCCAGTGAGGATCAAATGTGGCTGTCTTACTCCTGGCACAGCATACACCACAGCACGCATGGGCTGAGAGGCAATGGACATGACGATGGACCATGAACAGGTCAGAAAATGTAACGTGTCACCGCATATAACATGAAGTACTGTAAAATCCAGACAACAACACAAATTTAAATCACATTGACCACCACTACCATTCCTGACAACTCTTGGCCATTTTTCTACTTACTCCATATTACACCCAATCAACCAAGAGAACTTAAAGCAGTTGTTAAATCAAGACTACTGTCACCCTTTATGAGTTGCCGTGTTGTCACAAATTTAGTTACAGAGAGACAGACACATCATGCCCAGGATGCCGTACAGAATAGCAGTAGTGTGTCAAAAATTTAACAACTACAACAGTGGTTTGTAGTCCATGGAACCGTTTGCTAAGGCCTTAATGGCTGGTTACCAGCCTTAGCAGCTGGCTTAAAGATCCAGACCGCTTAGATGTCGGTCATTGGTTGTAATTTTTGTGACCCAAAAGCAACAACTTTAATGTGATTCATAACGACATATGACAAACTACCGTTTTCCCATAGAGTCCATCAGTAAATTGTATAGTACACTGTAGAACTAATATTCGCTCACTACTGGCAAAATGTTGTAATGACTAAGAACACGCGCACTCATGCTGGCGGCTCTGCTAACAGCAGTGTGAGCACACAGATTGGTTGATTATTTTCTAAACCGCCAAAACCGTTAACTTATAGGTGGCAGCGGCGTGGAACCTTAGAGGTCTTGAACCAATAACTTAATGGTTGGTTGAGGCCTTAACGGTGGGGGCGGCAAACAACGGCAGTTCTGGGGACTAGTGGTCTGGTACTCTGCTAACCTGCAAATGATCTGCTCATAAAAATCTCATTCATATCAACAGCCAATTAATGACATAACTCAGAAAACACAAACACAGAAGTGCTGCTGAAGACAAATCTTTGTTTTACCAGTGACGGCATCGCGCACAATGCCCGGTCGATTCTCTTCCATCGCTGTTGTAAGCTACTTCCTTCAGCAACTCTGATCAGTGCAAAAACAACATACACAACAGTCACATTTTATTAATAAAATTAGTTTTAGTTAGTTTTCTCAGCGATCACAATTTGTATACTTATTTACTTGGCTAAAGAAATATTGTTTTAGTATGCTCACTTTATACTACCAGAAGCAATCAAAAATTCCAAACTAGTGATTTGCAGCAAAACTGAGCATTATCCATTTTAGGAACTGGGTACCTGGTTGCAATTACCTGGGTACCCAGACCTGGTTTAAACTTCAGAGAAAAGATAATTCAGGCCTGAATTATTTTTGCTTCAGAGCAAGTAAAAGAAAAACGACAATGAAGTGAGATGCACACATCTAATTACCCAATATATTTTTTTTACAAAATTAGGTTTTTCACATAAAATGTCTAATATGTCTGAAGTCAATCGACACACTGGCACTATACAAATTAGTTTATTACTTTTTTTTTATTTACCCCTGGTAGTAAAGGTTCCCAGGGGTTAAAAGCAAAAAAGGTTAAAAACAAAGTGTCAGAGTGACTAGAGATCTGGTGCATTGCCGGCCTCGACAAAGGTCTCGCTGATCAGAATAGCATTAAATCGTTGTAGTAGAACAGAAATACCCTGCCAAAGAAAAGTTGTGTCGTGTGGGTCTCCCACGACTGGCTGACTGACCACCCACAACATTAAAAAAGTCTGTTCCTGATGAGTGGGTTGTGCCGTGGGTTTCAAACGCCAGTGGCTGGAAGATGTGAGTGGCTGGCAGATCGGCGTACTTGGAAGTTTTCCTACTCACCGCAGCCTCGGCCTGCCCACCAGCAGACTGGGATGACAGGTGGACATACGAGTCTGCCAGTGTGCTGACTACCGTGACGTCCCAAGTCAGCGACTTACCGGCTTGCCAAGGAGTCATGGTAAGTCTGTTCAGGCGCCTGCCATCAGTTCTTGTCAAGCTGCATGGCTTTTTCATCACTGGAACACCGGCTGTAGTCACAGACCGTGCTATGACATCATTGATAGCACGATGTCTGATTATCCTGCTTGGTGCTTGTTTATACAGACCAAGCCACGAAGACCGTGAGTGTCTACTGGCGATCCGCAACGACAAGTATGGGCTACACAGATGCTGCAACCAAGACGCAAAATGACTGCCACACGAACTGCGTCGTCAGAAAGTCTCAGTCCACAGCTAGAGATGGGCAGTGCTAAAAGCCAGTCTCCGCTGTGTATACCAAATGTGTATAGTCCGTCAACGAAAATGGCTGAAGTTGAATCTTCTTTGCAGTAATGAATTTCACCACAAAGGCTGCAAGTGCCAAATGAGGAGATTTTCATCAGTTTCATTAGTGTAGTCAGTGCAAAAACGGGTACCTATCACCTGGATTTGGAACATGGTACAAATCAATATTGCTAACTATGCCAAAATGGCGTTGCCACCAAGCACATACAATAAACCTGATATTGTTCTATGGGCCATGGCCACCTGAACTGCCATATCAATATGCTAGGCATTGATTCTTCCTGTACGACTACTGGCATGTGCTGCAGTGCCGTCCAAAAAAGTCTCCAGTAAAAACAAACGGCCAATAACACTTTTCAGCATGTACATAATAACAAATACCTTTAATACACACGGGCACAACGACAACTTACATTTTACAATAACATCTGCAATATCGCTCAATGTAAACAAAGATTAGTGATGCGCAAATCTAAAAAGATTTAACTATATTATTGAATCGATTTTTGGCTGACCGTTAAGTCGAGCCTTGTGGGCGATAATGGATTCGGTGAAAGATGTATTGTGGCTAAACGGTACATTGTAGAAGGACGACGATAGTACCGTTGGAGTGAGTGAGTAGTTTCTTAACGGCACATCAGCACAAAATAGGCCATTCAGTGCCATACGTGGTTAAAATTAATTAAAAGCATTTAATATATGATTTCAAAGCAAAGTTAAAATACTTGTTAAGATCAAGGCTATTAAGCTTTTGTAAAAACAACATTATGTACGATTGTAAAAGTTGATATCTTTAACATAGGCGATGATGTTGCGCGATGCAACATTTTCAAAAACGTTCTTGAGTGTGTCCACTCCAAAGTATCTCTGACGATCTGCACTGTGACGGGTGCAATCGACCAAAATGTGCTTGACTGTGAGCGACTGACACTGCGACCAACGACCGGTTGCGCACTGTAAAGTTTATTTGATGTACACTGCTTCCACAGTTGTTGCCATTCTTCAACACACAACTGGTTGACACAAGTTAACAAATCGCTAAGGGTTGTCAGTATCAAGAATGTATTCGACACTGAGCTTGGCTTTGTTGGAGAAAGCATTCCAATCCGCTTTAGAAATCTTCCAGCTGCTGTTTGTTTGACATAGAGAAGCTATGTCACATGTAATCTCTATAGAAAAATGATCGCTTCCACAGAGATTCGGATGGGTTTTCCAAGAAAAATCTAAGTATAGAGATGGGTCACATATACTGAGATCTATTGCAGACTGTATACCAGATGCTGGACTGAGATAAGTCATGGAACCGTTATTCATAAGAGATAGGTTATGTTGGAGTAAGAGATCCTGGATGATCTTACCCTTGCTATCATTATTAAAACAGCCCTAGCTGACATTGTGGGCGTTAAAATCTCCCAATAAAATAACAGGCGGAGTTAATTCAGACAACAGTTCTTCAAGATCTTTTTTTAGTCCACCTTAGAGACGGAGGAAGATACAGGGAACACACAGTGATTGTGATTGTTTTGTGACAGGAGACATGAACAGCGACAGCCTGGAGATGAGTATTGAGAGTGATGGTTTTGTGCACTAAGCTATTGTTTACCAAGATGCCTACACCACCATAGACTATACCATCACTGAGCCAATAGATTTATTCAAGAAATGCAGTCAGTTTTGCACTTACACAGTATCACATACTATGTTGATTGACTTGCTGACCTCTCCAAGTTGTCAAAATTGCATAAAATTCAAAATAGTTCAAAATTAAATTGAATGAAGTCTGACAGATAAGCTCTCCATGAGCATGGTTTAGTTAGTCAATAGTGTATTAGTTAGTAGATGTTAATCTGCTTGACTTCTGTCGAAATTGACTTGATCAGTGGTGATGATCTCTGTGAAATGTCACAGGCAAAATTTTATGTAACTTAGTTGTATTAACAGTAAAACTAAGCTAAACATATGGCAAAAATAAAAAATAACATTAAAACTAAGACGCATACCAATAAGTGTCACTAAGTCAAAGTCAAAGTCAAAGTCAAATGATTTCTGGATGTCAAATATCACTGGTGCCAGCTAAATTAAAATTACTGCATAAATGCTAGTATTCAGGCCAAGAATCTAAATTTAATAATGACTGATCAAGTAGCATTGATACCAGTTAAGAAATGCGATGAAACATGACAACACTAGTCAACTGGTTTAGTTATTAGCAAGACTACATAAACTCAGTGTGGTCCTAAAAATATATAATTACCAAAAAACAAACACTGACATATCAATTCTATATTTACCAGTTATCAATGTCTAATATTACTTAAAAGTTAACACAGATATAGAAGTTACTTTAGAGTATTTGGTGCACTCAATAATCATTGATAATTAAAACAAGCTTTACGATACATTAGTCAATATATAGAGGTATATGTTTTATATCGGCATTTTTATACAACTACGCGTGACGATGAGACAAAACAGGTGACAGCACATTAGCTGTAGTACACAAGTATACATCATTCATTATCAAAATTCTCTGCAATAATATGCAGCAGCCAATTAGATACAGACAGTCGTAATTAGATAATTGCAATGTTAGCAGACAGCTGATGGATCAGCGGCTGGACTCTGTTGAAAAAAAATGACACACATTCAACCATCTCAATAAGCATTACATTTTCTATTCAAGCAGACAGAGAGAATGACAAAGGCTCCTGCCACAGTCAAAATTATCAACGCACAAACCGCAGACAGTAAATAGTCACGAATCGGCCATAAAAACTACAGCAATAAAGAAACTAACCGTGATCATTTGCATAGACACTTCACAGCCATCTCAATTTCTACTGATGACATCTGTCATACTGGCAGACATGAAACCATATAAAGCACGCTTGTTTATTAGCCATCATTAAATAACACACACGAACAAAATATTTCCAAAATCTGTGCAAACCCAGCAAAAATCTTTGTACATATATGTGCATCCATGCACAGGACGGTCAGATGCTCATGATGGCGCCTTACAATTCATGCACTCGATGTTTCACAAGCCATGAGTAGGACACAGATTCCACAATGCAACAATCTACAGTATAGAGTGCGGGCAAACAAAATGCTACTGTAATAAGTCAGTAGCAAAATTTACCGGCGCTACGAATATCTACAGCCAGATAATAACTAAAATACAAATGTAAACAAATGACATTACATAGCGACTGAGGCTGCACAGAATATCAGTTCATTGCCGAACAACTGCCAAGTCACAGCCACAGCGAATAAGTTAGTCAATATATTACGTTATTATCTCATCATCAATAAAATATACGTTAGAAGTGCACGGACTGCAACTCTAAATATCTGCACGTTTTACAAGCACTGCTGTTAGCATACTGTCTGTAAATTGGCTATGAACACAAGATAGTAAACTACAGAAAACTAAAGTAGAATACATAATGGCTACAAATCTTATTCAGCACGCAATCATCAAAACAGACACTGTCCAATGAATCCAAGTAATACACCAAACTACAATATTATCTGCTGCACAACTGGCTGACTATACAAGGGCTACTACATAGCACCTTCCTGTCCAACAAGCCGTTCATTTCATCACAATATAAACCCGATGACAATATACAGCCTCTTACCATCCATTCCACTGCAGTTTCACTACTAAATCAACTTAGTCGCACATAAATAACAACAGACCAATTCCATGCAGTGCAGCCATATTTACACAATAACTCAGCTGCAATTCTGTGACTAACCACAGACATGTTATAAACCAGTGGTGCACAATTTTTCTGAGCCGCATGCCCCAAACACGGCATTGAAGTCACGGCCATGCGAAATGCTATCATTAGCAGCCGAGATGTAGTATTCGACATTAGACATTATACCTAAAACTGGTGGTTAAAATAGTCCAAAGAAGAAGCGAATAAGATAGCAAATTCTACAAATCAGTAATTTGCAAAATATATAATTCAATATGTCATATTTTTGGTGTTTTTCTTTGGGACATTGTGGGCCCAATAATAACCTGTCCCAGATCAGATGTGGTCCAATGGCTGGACACTGTGAACCACTGCTATAAACACATCCACAACAAATACATCTCATCAGCACAACAGCGGATGTCATTCACAGCAGTACCAAGATGCAAAAAATTCACTTGCTGATGGCTGGTTGGTTACACAACACGCTCAGTTCATCCACTTGCGACAGTTCGCAGAACCACAAAGACACGGAATCTTGTGCTGATCATCTTCAAAGTCAAACTTGTAGTCATAAGCCAGCTACAAGCAGTGATACATTAGCATATCAGGTATGACATGAAATACACAATTACTCAGAATTAACTTCAACTAGACCAACATATTCTGCATCTGTCCGCCTGAGCTCAAAACTGGCAGTGGTAACTCATGTATTAACAAACGTTCACACAAATTTTAGTTTTCCTGCACCTTTTTATTGTCCAGTTTGGTACCCATACAGTGAGTGAGTAGGGTTTTACGTCCCGCCCGACACAGTATAAATCATTTCGGGGATGGCCTTTTCAGGCAAAATGCACGTACACATGATAACCGAACAAAAAGTTTAACCATTACAGAAAGTTTCACCTTTATGAAACACAAAACCTAAAAACAACCTAAACCTAAAACTGTAAGAACTGCCAATTCTAAGCGTGCATATGTAACTAACAGTACTGGCAGTTCTAATAATCCTCTTTCATGTCCTCCAGACAGTCATCAATGTCAGAATGTGGTCTATTGTCTACGGAACTGATGAATGAACAAAGCAAGATGCGTATTGCAGCTTATTAGGATAGCTGCACAAAAATCAGATAACAGTCACTCGACCTGAACTACTGGCAGTACATAATTTCAAAGTATGTTGTAAAAAAACTCACAAGTAAACTACTGCATCTTGAAAATTGTAACATCTCAAATTTTAAAAAAACATTTTATATAAATTCCCATCACCAACTCACAATCAGCAAGCATAAAACAAATTTGGAAATAGGCAGAATCTCTTCATTTGTATTCAGGTGGCAGCATGGGCCTGACAAATTGGTCACCATTTTCCCCAAACCTCTCTTTCCCCTGGAGGTGAGAGAGCCCCTCTGACACAATGTGTGGTTGTGAACCCAAACAACTGTACTTGCCAAATGACATGCAATCTGTCAAAATGTTTGAGCAAAAGACAGACAAAGAACAGACAGACCACACAATGGAGAAATGTGTAGGATTTGGCAGCATTTATTTAGAAGTATCACCACTCGTCATATTTTAAGTATAATGACTACAATATTTCCCCACCGTGGTCAGCCACCTTGCCATGATGGTGGCACTTTGCACTGATGACCCGAAAGATTTCTAAAATCTGGAGGTGAGGAGCTAACTAAGAGCTGACCAAACCCGTGAGAGCAGATTTGCTACACGTTACCAGTGCTTTTGTGCTGGTTTCAGCTTCACAGCCGACTACGGCTTTACAGCCGTCTATTTACGGCTTTACAGCCGTCTATTTACGGCTTTACAGCCATCTATTTACGGCTTCACAGCCGTCGACGGCTTTATAGCCACTATCTGTAACCTTGTGGTTGCATTCGGGGATGCACATTGGGCCGAGCTGATACAGCCTCAGCGCTGGGCAGGTGTAAGAGCCTGTCCACCCTGGAGGTAAGGTAAGGTAAGGACTACAATATTTGCTGTAAGTGAGTTAGCTGCATGAAATCTGTGGATTGACCTCAGAACTCTGCAGAGTGCACAGAAATTTGATCTTAAAATACAATGGCGTTGTGGAAATAATTATACTGGTGTCATATCTTACACAGATGTCAATAACCAGACATTCAACATGTAGTCAAGACAGTAATGCATACCTCCTCTCCCTGCGCTATCTTTCTCTTGGTGATGATAATGATCTTGCTGTCCTTCTCAAGTGGCACAACCTCAGCCACACAGTTGGGATGACAGGAATGATTGATATAGCGAGCCGGACCTCCAGCCATTGTAGCATCAACCACTTGATTGTCAGACAACCGGAACATGTACACGCCGTGATTCTGCACAAAATTACACACAAACTCCATACAGTAGCCATCACTGGTAAAAAAAATACTGAACTCTATTTATCACTACACACACAAAAAGCCATCCAGCAGAGTGAGTGAACAGTAATGATTCCCGTAAGAAAATGCATAATTTAGAAATGGATAAAGTGCCAACTAACCAAGTAACAGTAAAACCACACAAAAAATCAACTGACGTTACATCATACAGATTTGCTAACTAACTCATAGAGCAACTGAGCCATCATGCCACAACTAAACTAAATTCAAAAAAGCACTACAACAAACCTGTGTAATACTATAGAGTTTTTGTCTTCATTGTATGAAACCGGATATATAAAACACACAAAAGTGCACTCTAACTGCAAATCAATAAGTAACCTGTTTCTCGTAGATTTTCTCTCGCATTTCGGCAACTTCATTGCGAATGAGCTGTCCAATGTACTCGATTACCATCGTGTGTTTCTCAAGATCACGAGCAGCAAAAAGTCCGAGACCCTGAAATTACATAAATGATTACTTGATTAAGCAATATAATCATTACACTATCCCAGCACTGTAAAACCCCTGCCATTCCATAAACACTTCACTGCATTCTCAACAATCTTGTGATTACACATGGAGCAGATAACTAACAGTATAAAAATGAAATAGTGCAATACATCACGCAAAAAATGCACCATCAAACTTATTAAGTGGAAGAAACCATATGTTCATTTCAGGGAAATCAAGCCAGCAGAGATGAAGTGAACAGCTTCTTAACAACACATCAGCATACAAAAGGCCAATAATGCTGGTAATAACTAAATACATAAATACAATTACACTGTCTCAAAAATGTGCCACTTTTATTTTCTAAATAACTTTGTGAAACATTGGCCGATTTTAATAACTTTAGTCATGCAACACCAGGAACTTGATGTGAGCGAATATAAATTTGCTGACCCTCACCTTAATACTGTTGCTACACTACCCTGTGAAACATGAAAACTGTAGTTTGGCCTTTTACAACAATGAGTTGGTACCTGAGTACCTTGTAGTGTACTAGACAGCCCGTGAGTTTAGTATGCACCTGGACGTTGGATCTGCGAAGGTAGACATTGTTGCGCCACTCAGTCTTCAGTCGGCGATACTGCTGAGACTTGGAATGAACAAACTGTTTGTGATACGGTGAATTGACGTCAGTTGGCATCACTGTCACTGTGGACGGCAAAGACCTGGAGTTGCCTCCACCGTGCAACGTGTGTGGCCTACAACACATATACTCACCATCATCATCATCACATAACAAGAAATCTAAGCTAATACTCGTGAGAGGCGGGAGAGCCTATAGTAGTTCCTGTTCGCAGGTAATCTTGGTCTACCTCCATCCATTTCGTCGCAATTGACTCTTTAGCAGCCAAAAATCGCCAAAAAATTACTAAAACCCCTTATTTTTAGGGTTCAAGATCAATCAAGGTCATCAATGTTGACAATCCTAAGAAGCCCGTCGCCAGTGTTTGTTATGTTTAAAGCAGCATGTCTGTGCCTATCTGCAACCATTTTCACGTTAGACAAGCCAGCAGCGGATAAATAACCACTTCTTAAGAGAGGAACCTCTATTTGACACCCGCATGCACAGGCCTCCTTGAACTTAGAGGGTTTGGACTCAAATTGCTAAATCTACATTCAATGCTGAAAATTTCATACGCAGGTTGTCTTGGTCTATCTCCAGTTGTTTTGGTGCAATTCACTTTTGAAGTGTGTGTGTCGCAGCCCAAAATCACGAAAAATTCACTAAAATCCCATATTTTGGCAGTTCAAGGTCATTCAAGGTCATCGATGTTGGCATCTCTAAGAAGCTCGTTGCCAGTGCTTGTTATGATAAGCAGCATGTCTGTGCTTATCTGCAACCATTTTCACGTTAGAAGAGCCAATAACGGTGAAATAATGCTTTTTAGGGGGGGTGCCCTTCTTTCTCCCCCTCGTTCATCGGGACCCCCTTCACCCAGTGGGATGAAATTTTGTCACAAAATACTAGAGACTCTAAGCTATCATACGGCAAAAACCAAAAGTCTTTATCTCACCTGGGCTCTGATCAGTACCGGGCTGTGACAGACACCAAGACAGACACCAAGACAGAATTACCATAGCTAATACGTGCTATAGCTAGCTGTTGCACATAAAAACCTAATGTTTAGAAGTTTAATTGCAAACACTATTTCTAAGACCACATCAGCTAGGTGCAAATAAGCAAATTTGTAACGTATATGACAGCCAAAACAGAAAAGTCTTAGACACTGCCTGAAGACCGACAGTGACAGTGGAGAGGTAATGTCTGATAAAAGCTCATTCCATACTTTGAAAACACAGAATGTAACTACCCATTTATCGACTGTGGAAAGACATAGCAAAATGTTGGTACTGTCAGATGGTTGGTGAAAGCTGACCTAAACCTCTTTCAGTTAATTAATTTGGTCAGCACTTGTGTACATACATTTATTTTTCATCCAAAAATTTTAGTTTTAGGGCTTAGGTAAACAATGCATGTGCAACTAGAAAGCAGTCAGAGCCCGCACACCTCCACCAAGGCCATGTTGTTCGCCAGGAGGCAACACCATATTTGGTTTGGCAGCGGTTTCCCTTATGCCCCATTGAAAGCAATGTTAACAAAAATTTCAAAGTGATCCAGAATCCAGGATTCCTTCCAGATCACCCCCAAAATTGAATCACAGGTAGTTTTTGCCATTCCCGACATGCCCAGAAAATTTCAGAAAGATCCGTCCATAACTTTTTGAGTTATCTTGCTGACACACACACCGACAAACAAACAAACAAACAAACAAAGTCTGGCAAAAACATAACCTCCTTGGCGGAGGTAAAAATCACTGAGTTACAGAAAACAGAAGCAGAGCAGATTACTTTTTAAAGTGTGTCTTGAGTCTGGGCTCAGAGCGTGCACAGCCGGTGGGATTGACAGCCAGAGGCAGCTTGTACAGGGCAGAACGACCATAGCGGAAGTGATAGTTGGACAGCAGCTCGACACCAGGCAGCTGCAACATTGTCAACAGCAACTAGACTGTCAAGTTCAAGGCTATGTACTGCCCACGCAGTATCATGCATGCAAAAACACACATACACAAAATAAACTTGTGACGTTGACCTTTGAACTACGACTTTAAAATTGAACAGGGTTCTAGAGATCGTCAAGGTACATTACACATTCACACAAAACCTCATCAAGTTACGTGCAGCAGTTCATGATTTATCGTAACAGTTTGCAAATACTATCCAGCACATCCACATGACTACATGGCATCAGGTTCAACAGTGAAAAATAAAATATACAGCCCTGTACTGTTGGGTCCCACATGCCACTAATAAAATTTGCATATGTAAGTTGGCCACAAATAACCTTTTTTGCAGAGACAGTTATAATCTTTGCAGTCAAATGTATAATATGTAGATATGCAACAGCAGTGTGGCACAGAAGTTCACTCACCGATTCAATGATTCTGAGTACCGTCGGGTCTGACAAACCAAACAGATCTTCACCAGTCAAATATTGAGGAAAAACCTTCACAAGGTCATTTTCACGACGCATTTTCTCCAGAGGCTGCAAGATGTGATGTGCAATATCTGCAAAATTCACACCAAGTTTATTATCATTAATAACTGATAAATGCAGACAATAATTCCTTGTTAGTAACATGTTCAACTGTTAATCTGATATCACATTCTTTTTCTATATAATAACAGTAGCTTCAGAAATAGTGAGAGACCTAAATGGTGAACAATCGAAATCATAATCAAAGAAATGACCTATAGCCAAGATGGCCTATATGACATGCACAGCAAGTGATGCAGTCACTGAAACATAAAAATGCCCAAGCATGTTATGCATTCTCCAGTTCCGACATCGCATCTCCAAACGTGTGCTTTTAAAATTACTGTAAGCAAATAACTGTGATATCGTGAAGTTTCAAAGTAGAGCTAGTAATGATTAAAATTTTTTTCAGTAGTTAGCAATATGGAAATTACTGATTAATTTAATTCTAATTTTCATCAACAACCAACTGCGATAAGTGTGTAAACAAGTAATCTGAGCTAATGCTCATGAGACATACGAGAGCGGGTGGGTGAGTAGTTTCTTAACGGCACATCGGCACAAAATAGGCCATTCAGTGCCATACATGGTTAAAATTAATCAAAAACATTTAATATATGTATAAAAAGCAAAGTCAAAATACTTGTTAAGATCAGGGCTATTAAGCTAATGTAAAAACACAAGACATGAGACGCGGGAGAGCCTATAGCAGTTCCTGTTCGCAGGTAATCTTGGTCTATCTCCATCCATTTCATCGCAATTCACTCTTTTGCAGCCAAAAATTGCTAAAAAACACTTAAAATCAACATTTTTAGGGCTCAGAGTCATTTAAGGTCATCGATGTTGACATTCCTAAGAAGCTCGTCGCCAGTGCTTGTTATGATAAGCAGCACGTCTGTGCCTATCTGCAACCATTTTCACACTAGACAAGACAACAGCGGATAAATAACCACTTTTTAGAAGGGTACCCCTCTGTGACACCCGCATATGCAGGCCCCTTCAATCTAAAGGATCCGAACTTGGACTGCTAAAATGTACATTCAATACTTAATTCATATGCAGGTTGCCTTGGTCTATCTCCAGCCATTTCGACGCAATTCACTCTTGAAATGCGTGTTGCAGCCCAAAATCGTGAAAAATTCACTAAAACCCCCTATTTTGGGGGTTCAAGGTCATTTGAGGTCATTTATGCTGACATATCTAAGAGGCTCATTGCCAATGCTTGTTATGATAAGCAGCATGTCTGTGCCTACTGCAACTATTTTTACGTTAGAAGAGCTAATAGCCGTAGAATAACGTCTTTTTAGGAGGGGTGTCCCTCTTTTGTCCCCTCGTTCATGGGGACCCCTTCCAACCAGTGGCATTAAATTTTGTCACGAACTACTAGAGACGCTAAGCTATCGGTGAAAACCCAAAGTCTCCATCTCAACTTGTTTTGAAACGGTACCAGGTCGTGACGAACAAACAGAAGAACAGAATTACCATAGCTAATACGCACTATATAGCTAGCTCTCACGTGTAAAAATGAATGTTGTTGTTCAACAAACTTCACTAATTTATCTGCTGTAGCACTAAGACACAATCAGTAAGTGTTTCAAAGAGACCGAAGAAAATGCCCATCATCAAAGATCAAATGTAGTTTATAATACGTTCTTAATGATGTGACTTCAGTCACAAATTTAAATATTATAATATAACTAATCTTATAAATTTGTAATAATTAATTGAGTGCTTAATTGTTAATTTTCTACAGCCCATATCTAAAGTAACTGCATGACATGAAGAGATACCGCGGCAGCAGTGTTCGCGGAAGACCATCTGTTCAGCCCCACGTTCGATGACAGTCACAACAAACAATGGTCGTCCGCCTGAATCCTCGATCTTGCACACATAGCGACAGCGCTTGTTGATCTGTCGAAAGCTCCAGTAATACCGTGTGCTTTTGTAGCCGACCTATTCAACCAAACAGCCAATCAGCCAATCAACTGCTCAGAAACGCCTTACCAGCAGAGCTACTTCAGGCAATAAGCGGCTTTAGAGCTTTAGATTATGACATATGGGTAAGATTTTTGGAAGAGCCAGGTTCTGAACTTCTGACACAATGGCAGAATGTTGAAAGTGACTGAGATGTTGTTATATCTTCTGGCAGACTGTTCCAGACATAGGGTCCAGCAAACATGACTGCTGAAAGTCTAACAGGTGACACCAGCAGATGATTGATGTCAGATGAGTATTATGTCCAATCGACCAAGCAGATCGGCAACAGTTTTGCATTACAAATAGCAAGCAGAACTAAACTGTAGTTCACATGATCCACCATCACAGTATTTCATGAATATGACCAAGAGACATTATGACAATATGATTACTGAGAGAAAACTAACAACGACTATGAATACTAAACAGCACTGACAGAAAGTCTGCGACAGACAGCCAAAGACAACAAACCGGATAGACACAGTCATTGGTGTTGAAACATCCGCTGTGAATCTGGACCGGCAGAAGCTGGCCGATGTTGTGGATCACCAGTCCACCAAAACGCACCACACATTTCCTCTCCTCACTCCGCAACACTCTGGCAGCAAATCATGAATACATGACATGACATGAATAAATGGCTATAAATGACACTAATTACTCATAAAAGCACATTGAATGATCAGCAGGAAACTGAACACATCACAAGAAATGCGTAGATAACTAAACTCTACACAACAAAGTACAGTAAAGCCAGAAGCAGCACAACACTATCAACAGTATTTCACTATGTACAAAACAATCAACCAATTTTAACCAATTTTACATTCCATTTTCTTTACCGTTAACCTAGAATTTTTGTTTTAATCCCTCCACTGGCTGCAACACACAATAAAGACGTTTCATTCACCCAGTAACAAGTAAATCACTCTCAGTCGAAATAAACTACGAATGAAGCACACAGAAATTAAAATCATTTTCACACCTTTTCCAACTTCTGCGATGCACAAAATGTGAATGATATGCAGATAACAACCACAAATGCAAGAACAACACAATCATCGACAAACCTGGCAACTTGCAGATTCTCATCACGGTTCACATAGACTCGTCGGAAGACAGCAATAGATGACAGTGCATTTTCTGGGTCAGTTGGACAATGATCAGGACACAGCAACGACTGCAATCAGCACAAACAAATG
>Ga0209671_1000140_pt1 | contig 35782 bp, 30 predicted proteins | sample WorMetHERISLAND2_2_FD_187401 | JGI IMG/M metagenome (GOLD analysis project Ga0209671, IMG submission 187401) | Marine gutless worms symbiont microbial communities from Max Planck institute for Marine Microbiology, Germany - Olavius geniculatus... | ecosystem: Host-associated > Annelida >...
GTGGCACGCTGATTGTCAAAGATCGTTTTTGGTTTTTCAGTTACTCTCTATAGATGTTTGGTGCAGATGCTTTACTATCTGACTCCCAATGATGGAAGACGAAAGCCGGAACCAACGAGTCATTTGTTAAGAGCTCTTTCTCGAAGACGGAAGATCTACATAATATTTTTAATTTTCCGATCTATAGGAGACGTTTTTCCCTTGACATCCGAAGGCCATATAGATGTTTTGCTTTTAATTTTTGAGAAGGCATCAGGCGCTCCCGTCGGTTGCGGCCGTAGAATTTAACTAACCGGTTAGTTTAACTATTTAGTTAAAATATAATATTCATTTGAGTCTGTCAAGGGTATTATGGGGTGATTCGTGTGATTCCGGGTAGTTTGCGGAAACTTTCCTCGATGAGGAAGGATATGGTGTTAAAAGCCGTTTTATAGGTCATATAGGTCATATAAGTCCTATAATAGGTCCTATAAATCCTATAGGACCTATACTTTGAGTTTTCAGCCTCGCCCGGCGTGCCGCAGTCGCGCGGCGAAAAAGGAGTGGTGTTCAGAGGCAACTAAATAGGTCCTATAAGTCCTATAGGACCTATACCTTGGGCTCTCAGCCTCGCCTGGAAAAACGCAGTCGCGGGCGAAGGCGGCAACTCCAACTCCTACATCTGTCTGAACAAATGCGCATAGGTCCGGCTCACCGTGAGGGTTTCCGGCAGATCTTTGAGCGAAATGATGAGCCGGCCGGAAAATGAACGGCTGATCCCGGCAATCCGGCTAACACTGATGATCGTGCCTCGGTGAATGCGCCAGAATCGATCCGGATTCAGTTCCTCGGCCAATTGCCGGATGCTTGTTTTGATGAGCGATTCACTTTCGCGGGTTTTGACCACCGTGTATTTGTCTGCGGCCTTGAAATAGCAGACATCATCGACGGCAATCAGGCGCACCTCTTCACCGTGCCGCACCTTGATCCAGCTTAAATATCCGGGGAATTGCCGGTCATTCAGAGCAGTCAGCAGACGCTGCATGGTGTACGCAAAGTCGATGGAGGGATCGGTGCTGTCGGATATTTGTTTTTTCAAGCGATCAATGGTTTTTTTAAGCCTTTGATCCGTAACCGGCTTGAGGATATAGTCGACGGCCTCGTTTTCAAAAGCTTCGATGGCATAATGATCAAAGGCCGTGATAAAAACCACCCGGCAACCGGCCCCGATTTTTTGGGCAACCTCTATACCGCTTAACCCCGGCATCTTGATATCCAGAAATGCGATGGCGGGTTGGCACGATTCAATCAATTTCACGGCTTCGAGCCCGTTTTCAGCTTCGCCGCAAATGACGAGTTCCGGCCAAAGATCAGCCAGTTTGGCTTTTAGGTGAATTCTCAGCTGCGCTTCATCATCGGCGATAACGGCGTCAGGATTCGCCATGGGGCACCTCGATTGTGGCTTTTAAACCTCGGGGCGTATTCTCTTCCAGAATCAGTCGACCCCGGTCTCCGTATAAAGACGACAAGCGCTCCCGGATGTTGGACAATCCCATCCCGGAATCGCTTTCTGCGCTGAATCCCAGCCCGGTATCGACAACTTCCAATCGAAGCAGTCCATCATTTTCCGAGGCTCGGATCAGGATTTCGCCGCCGTCGACCTTGGATTCCAGACCGTGCTTGATGGCGTTTTCCACCAGGGGCTGAAGCAGCATGGGGGGAAACGAAACGGATTTTAAATTTTCGGGCAGATCGATCGCATAGCTCAGTCTGGCACCCATTCGAACTTTGAAAAGGCCGAGATAGGCCTGGATCATTTCCATTTCCTCAGCCAAGGTCACTTTACCTGCCCTGCTTTTGGGAAGCGAGGCCCTTAAGTACCGGATGAAATCCTCCAGCATGGATTTGCCTCTGGCAGGATCGGTGTCCAGCAGGCTCACGACGTTTGACAGGGTGTTGAACAGAAAGTGGGGCTCGATCTGGGCCCGGAGCAACTTGAGGTTGGCTTCGATGACCTTTTTCTCGCTGGTCAGGCGCTTGATCTTTTCTGCCTGTGCCTCGGCCTGAGAAGCCGCAATCCGCTCCCGGGAACTGAAAAAATAGCTAATGATGGATCCAAACACCACGCCGAGAAGCAGCAGTTTGACAAACAGGCCGTCAATTCCAAAAAGCGTCGAAGGATTCAAACCCGCTAGGACTGACCCGATTAAGGAACCCACAATGGATCCAGTGAGCAGGGCCGTCGCCACGAGGAAGGCCTGAACAGCGGGTCTGCCGGGTTGGAAGAGAAGGTGGGATAACAAAATGCAAGAACAAATGGACAGGCCGATGCACTGGGAAAAGACAAGGTTAATCACAAATCCTTTGCCGATTTGGATTACGGTCAAAAAAATGGCGATAATCGTGTTGAACAGCAGCGTGTATAAAAATGTTGTGATTACCGATCTTTGCGTCATACCTGCGGATCCGGGCTTCATAGCAACCATCAGGGGTGCTGAAATTAATTTGCGGCAAGAAACAGCACGTTCAGGGCGCTGAACCTCTCATTCCAATTATTTACCCCGCCAGGACCAAAAAGACAAACAAATTAAGCTATTCACACATTATGAGCCCCGCATGCCGGCGTCTCATTTTTTCACGAGCGTCCCGTCTTTGGCCGACGGGAAAAAATACGGCCTTGAAATGAAATGCCAAACCGATTCCCCAGCCGAGCACCTGCCATTGAAACCACCACGGTCCCGGTGTAAATATATTGATGACCAACAAGGCCAAGATTACAACCAGGTAGCTGCCCAGATGGGAGTAAAATCCCGCTTTGCGCCGCTTCAAGCGGGCTTTGCGAACGCGCTCCCTTTTATATTCCCGCTGCTCCTGTTCAATGGCTGTTTCAAGATGCTGAGGATCGATTCCGATTTCGGCGGCCGTGTCGATCAAATCCTGGTGACTGATCGTGTCTTCATTTTTTAACCTGAGGGCACGCCGAATGATGCGCGTGACCTCGTCGCTGTCGTACTGTCGCGATGCATATTGACTCATCTTTAATAACCTATTCCGTGTTGCGCGTTACGGGTTACGGGTTACGGGTCTTTCGATTGCGGATTTTAGATTTTGGATTTCAGATTGGAAATGATTTACACGGTACGGTTTTATGGGCCTAGCGCAAAGGCACGAGGCGCAATGCTGAGCGAGGTGAGGCAGAAATATGCGACTTCTGATATCTGTTTTCTGACATCTGTCTTCCGTCTTCTGCCGTCTGCCATCTGTCATCTGTCTTCTGTCTTCCGTCATCTGTGATCTGTCTTCCGTCATCTGTCTTCCGTCATCTGTCATCCGTCTTCAGTAGTCCGTCATCTGTCCTCCGTCGTCCGCCTTCAGTCACCTGTCCTCTGCAAGCTGGCCCAGTCCGCCATAAATGCCCGAACCGCATCACGGCCCGCCCACATGGCCGACGTGTATCCGCCGCCATGGGACCAGGCACCGGCCAGATAAAGGCCGTTGATCGGAGTTCTGACATCCAACAGATTCATTTTTGCACCCTGGCGGTCAAATCCGGATATTGCACCCTGATAATTGCCAGTATAGCGGACATTGGTCAGCGGTGTCGCCGCCTCCATGACCTCGATCATGGAAGTCAGGTGCGGGATTAAACGATCCTGTGCTTTTTGAACAAGAATTTGGGCCAACCGGCTTTTTTCTTCGGCATAGGCCTTTTTGCGGCCGGCGAAGTAATCAGTTTCGAACTTTCGCCAGGGCTCATACCCGCACAATGACATAATCGATATGGTGCTGGTTCCCGGCATCGAATAGCCCGGATAAAGATTATCATAAATGGCTACAGCCGTCCTGGCCCGGGCAAGATCGCCGGACAGACTGGCGTGATATGCAGCGTCGGCGTCTTCATCATCACCGACAAATATTTCGTAGTCCTTTATGTCCTTTAATTCCTGTTTAAGCCCCAACCAGACGATGAAAGAAGAAAGCGACGGCCGGTAAGTGGCAAGTTTCTTTTGATAATCAGCAGGTATCTTTTCCCGTGGGATCAGTTGGCCGAACAAATCCGGGACATTGCAGTTGGCGATGACGGCTTTGGCCGGGTAGTGAGTCCCATTGCCATCCACCACTGCGAAGACCCTTTTGTTTCTGACCATTATGCGCGTGACCGCCGTTTCAAGCAGCACCTCGCCGCCGTTTTCAGTGACGGCGTCCATCAGGGCATTACTCAGATCCTGGGAACGGGTTTTAAAGTACTGCCCGCCGGTGACAAGGTATTGGCCCGTCGCTATGGCATAGAACAAGGCATTCAAGCGGGAGGGCGGCAACCCGTAATATCCCCAGAATACTGATAAAAGTTCTCTGGCCTTTGGACTTTTGACGTGCCGGGCAAGCCAGTCGTCCAGGGTAATTTTTTCGAGTCTGGCCATGACCGAATCTTCGCCCGCGAATCCTCTCATTTCCTCCTGAACCTGAACCATCTCGCTGATAAAGGCGCTGATTCCCTTTTTTTCATCCGGAAAGCTATCGCACAGGATATTTTTTGTCTTTTCAGGGTCTCTGGCAGGTAAGGTTAAATCGTAATCCCCAAGGGCCAAGCGGCAGAGTTCAGGGGTATAAACAACCTTGAGCTGCTCCCAGATGCCGATTTCGGACAACACCTTTTGGGGTATCCCGCCTTCAGCCACCGTGGCATGCAACGAAACCTCAAAGGTGAATTTGCCGGCCGCCCGGTCGAAAGCCGTGGCATATCCCCCCGGCACGTCGTGCTGTTCGAGCAGCATGACCGGGAATCCGTGCTTGGCCAGATAGGCGGCCGCGACCAGACCTCCCAGGCCGGCACCGATGACGACGACGGGAAAATCGTCTTTGTTCTTGACTTCAGCGGCCAGGGCGTCGATCCGGGTCCAGTCCACAGCCGCGGCGGCCCCTGCGGAAAGCATCAGGTGCAAAAATTTGCGTCGTGTCAATTGGCTGTTATAGGCTTTTTCCATCATGTTTTCCATATTGTCTGGAGTTGACGTTGCACTTCAAACCACCACACTCTTGCTTCTAATCCACCGCTATGACGATTTGCTTTTGCGATGATTTGAGTTCGAATTTTACATCCTCGAAACCCGGTTTTCCAAAAAACCCTCTGGCATTGTTGGAAAACCCATAAGCCTCTTTGGGAATGCCCATTGGATTTTCATCCAACAAGCCATTGCCGTTTTCATCATGGTAGATGGAAATCCCATACCAGCATAGGGCAGGTTGGTGAAGACAACCTGGATTGCCTGATCCGCCAACTTGACCTTGGTCATGGCGATGGCAGCGTCCTCTCCGCTCTCGTATGATTCTTTGGAATCGGTTAACGCCACCATGGCAAATCCGTCTGAACTGGGAAATCCGCTGATATCTATAATCAGCTTGCCGACAGTTTCACCAAAGGCTGCCGAGGGTGCACCCGCCCAGAAGGCCAGGATGACAACCATGAAAAATGCTTGCCTGGATAATCTGATCATTTTTCCTCCAATCCCGGATATACCGGTATCTATCAGTTTAAGCGTTTTAAGTCGCCAATCTGCGATTCCGGCCGAAAAGCTGATCCATCCGCATCAGCAGCGCCAAATCACCTTCTGCCGTATATTTTTGCTCCAAAAACATCTGCTGGCCGTCGGCCTTGCCGGTCAATATGTCCATCCAGACTTCAAAAGGGGCGTTGACCGTCAAATCAGGTCGATCGACGGTTGCCTGCCCGGCGGTTATTGAGCCATCGGAGATTGACAGGAAACACGACCCTTGTTTTTCTCCGCGGAAGTTGAATTGAAGGGTGGCTTCGAGCCCGCCGGCCGAACCCGGATTGAATCCCATCTTCATCAATTCAAGGTACGAGGAAATTGAGTTTGGTCGCGGTGGGGCTCCCCTTTTCCCGAATTCCCGGGGAGTGATCCCTTCTGCAATACAGGTCTGCCACATCAAGTTGCCGATTTCTAAAAGGGCAGCGGGATCATCGACCATGGGCTGTCTGATGCGCGCCGTGGTTTCCGCCGAAACCTTCAAGTCGGTTACGAGTTCCCGGCCGGCCTGCCGGGTGGCATCGAGGACCTCGGCGGCTTTTTCCTGGAAATATGGAATCGCCAGCGCCTCGGACATAGGGCGATAGATTTCGGCCACCAGTGAATTCTCATGCACACTGTTGCGGCCGAATATAAAATTGACCCAGGAGGACAGTTGCTCAAAGACGGATTCCTCGGGAAATCCGGCCACGGACAACAGCGCCACCTTCGGTGGCCGGCGGCGCAGCGGATGGACGGTGCGATTGCCGTTCGGGATAAAAAAAGGTTCCAGCGCCGGCAGCGTGCGTTCGATGAAGGCCTTCATCACAGAATTGACAGTGTAATGATAAAGTGGGCTGGCATAGACGGCCAGATCGGCTTCCAGCCACTGCGGAAACAGCTCCCGGGCCATGTCATCTTTGTGGATGCAGGTCCCCGGGGTTTTGGTCCAGCAATTGAAGCATCCGGCACAGGGTTTAATCGTCTTTTTCCCCAGTGACACCGTCGTCACCTCGGCGCCAGCCTCGTCCATGCCTTCCACCAGGGATTTCAACATCAATGCGGTTTTGCTCTGCCCGTCGCCTCGCGGGCTGGAATTCAGGGCCATGACCTTCATTGGATTCTCCTTTCATATCAGGTTCACTAAAGCTATATGGGGCTTTTTCATGCTGCCATCATAAACAAGGAAAACCAAACGTGCGATGAAAAGGCGATAGAGGACCGAAAAAGGGGGATAGAATGCATATAAGGGAAATGAATGGCAGGCAACAACCCGGGGATGCCGACCGTGAAAGATTGTTTGATGCTGCAGCCGTGAGCAACGCTCCACTCAGTCGCAGACAGGCCCGCTCGCACGAAGGCGTTGTTGAAATTCCATGGCTGCCAGGATGGTTTGAAAATTTATGTCGACCGTGTCCTGCACCCGGGGTGCATACCCGCCGGCCAGGGTAACCGCCACCGGCACCGAGGCGCTGCGGCAATGCTTAAAAACAAGCGCGTCCCGCCGCGCCAAACCCTCTTTGGTCAGCGCCAGGCGACCGAAGCGGTCTTCTGAAAACGGGTCTGCTCCTGCCAGATAGATCACCAGATCGGCGCCGGATTTGGGGATGGCTTGGTTTAAACCATTTTCCAGCGCATTGAGGTAGGCGGTGTCATCGGTCTGATCGTCAAGCTCGATATCCAGATCACTGGCTTCTTTGCGGTAGGGGAAGTTGTTTTTGCCGTGGATCGAGAATGTAAAAATCGTCGGGTCATCTTTGAGAATGGCGGCGGTCCCATTGCCCTGATGGACGTCACAGTCGATTATCAGGATTTTCTCTGCCAAACCGTCGGCCTGCATGGTTCGTGATGCGATCGCACTGTCGTTTAACCAGCAGTACCCTTGGCCGTGGTCACTAAAGGCGTGGTGGGTCCCACCCCCGAGATTGACCGCCACACCCTCGCCTAGACCGGCCCGGCAGGCGGCAATGGTGGCACCGACCGAATAGCGCGCCCGCTGCACGATCTGCGGGGACCAGGGCAAACCGACCCGCCGGATTTCCTTGGCATCCAGCTCGCCGCCTATGAACCGCTGATAATAGGCTTGATCATGGGCGCGCAGGATCTGCTCGTCAGTGGCCGGATCGGGGATGCTCAGATCAATTTCAGCACTGCCCAACTGCGCTGATATCCGCTGGCGCAGCAGCGGGTATTTGTTCTTGGGAAAACTGTGTTTCGCTGGGAGCGGTATTTTGAAGGTGTCGGTGTAGAAAATTTCATGGATTTATCCGTCCTCATTGGCGATAGCCAACTCTATGCCGCGGTTGACAATGGCGTCGTGGTCATCCAACGACAGGTTCAGGCCGCGCTTTTTCTCGGAATGACCTTCAAGTGACAAATTTCTAATATCACAGGATACATTTATCTGCAAAAATATATTGCTTTTTATGCAAATAATTATTGACAAACTGTATCTATAACCTCAGAATATAACGGAACTATAAACTATCTTAAGGAGTACCTAGGATTATTTACAGTCCGAGAATTTATCGATCATGGGATACTGGAGTGATGGAGTATCCATCTTCGCTACACTTCGACGCGACAAGTTGGAGTGTTGCAATCAGGTGGCCGTCGCTGCGGTCCCCATTCCATTGCTCCAGTGCTCCAATACTCCAATTCTTTGAATTTAATGCAAAATCACAAGCCCATTGAAGATCCGCCTTACTTTTGTTCATAAGACCGAAATATAATATCTATTTTCTATTGAGTAAAACACCGGATGATGATGAACGAAAAACAAAGGCAGCGAGAATCTATTAAGGGTAAAGACAAAGATCCTCTGCATATCGTTGCCGACGACCGCGAACGCAAAAGCGGCGTAATTGAATCACTGCTGCAAATCGAGAACGTCGAAGTGGAAATCCAGCGCCTCCCTCTTGGAGATTATCAGATCGGCAGCCGGGTGACTGTCGAACGAAAGAACCTATACGATTTTGCAATATCAATCATTGACGGCAGGCTTTTTAAACAAATGCTTTTCCTGGCAAATCATAAAGCTAAAGGCGTCCTTATTCTTGAGGGTACGACAGCAGACCTCGCTGATATTGCAGTGACAAGGGAAGCTATGCAGGGGGCCTTGATTACAGTTTCTCTGATATTGGGGTTACCGGTTCTTCGCACAAAAGATCCCTCAGAAACCGCAAGACTCATGGTCTATATTGGCCGTCAGATCGAGTCGAACGCCAGGGGCGTCGGTCATCGGCATGGCTATCAGCCCAAAGGGATCCGCTACAGGCAGCTCTACATTTTGCAGGGTCTGCCCGGTGTCGGTCGTCAAAGGGCGGAACGACTTCTGGATCGTTTTGGCAGTGTCGAGGCCGTTATTTCCGCCGGTATTGACGATTTGCAAACCGTGGACGGTATCGGGAAAAACCTGGCCGAAAAGATCAGATGGGCGGTAAGCGAGCCTGTGGCATCCAATTCTCCCGGGATATAAAGTACTGAACCGGGATCATTGTAAACGCTGTCACCAGGGGCACCGCCATCGCCACAGATTGTTGACAGGAGCAACAATTATGAACCAGCATGACGGCTTCATCGATCCACATGGCGGATTTCGCAGTCTCAAATCTTACCAGATGTCGGAAATTGTTTATGACGCGACGGTATTATTTTGCGATCGCTGGATCGGCCGGCGCTCCCGCACCCACGACCAAATGGTGCAGGCCGCCCGCAGCGGCAAGCAGAACATTGCCGAGGGCAGCATGGCCTCGGCCACATCTAGAAAATTCGAATTGAGACTGGTCAGCGTGGCCCGCGCCAGCCTGGAAGAGCTGCTGCTCGACTACCAGGATTTCTTAAGGCAACGCAATCTGCCGGTTTGGGATAAAAACCATTCTGAAGCGCGGAAGATCCGAGCGCTCTGTTACAGCAAAAATAGGTCCTATAGGACTTATAAGACCTATATTGAAAGCTCCCCTCCCGAAGTCGCTGCCAACACGATGATCTGCCTGATTCATCAAACCAACTATCTGCTGGACCAGCAATTGAGGCAATTGGAAGAGCGGTTTTTAAAACAGGGCGGTTTCACCGAAAAGCTATATCATGCAAGGCAGAGGGCGCGAAATCAATACTGAGAAATTGCCGGCTAACTTGTAAGCCTGAAATTATCGGTGTATCTGCAAGACAAAATAGAAAGGACCATAACATGTTAAAACAGCAATTGCAGAAATATTTCGGGTTCCATGCGTTTTTGAAAGGTCAGGAAGCTGTCATCCGCACGGTTCTGGAGCATCAATCTGCCGCCGCCATATTCCCGACCGGAGCCGGCAAATCGCTTTGCTATCAAATGCCGGCAATGTTGATGCCGCGCCTGATGCTGGTGGTATCACCCTTGTTGTCCCTGATGAAGGATCAACTGGATTTTTTACTGGCGAAAAACATTCCGGCGGCACGCCTGGATTCGACCCTTTCACGGGAAGAATACAACAGGGTTCTCGAAAATGCGAAAACCGGTGAATTAAATATCCTGATGATCTCGGTCGAGCGGTTTAAAAATGAACGTTTTCGCTCCCACCTTGGGAAAATGAATATCACGCTGCTGGTGGTGGACGAGGCGCACTGCATCTCCGAGTGGGGACATAATTTCCGGCCGGAGTATTTGAAACTGCCGGATTACCAGAAAGAATTCAACATCGCGCAAGCGCTGCTGCTAACCGCGACCGCCACCGAGCGGGTCATCGACGATATGTGTGCCAAGTTCAATATTCTTAAAGAAAATGTTTTTATTACCGGCTTTTATCGGGACAACCTTTTTTTACAAGTAACACCAACGGCCACTTGTGAAAAAAAAGAGCGCCTGCTGCAAAGACTCAGCGAAGCCCCGACAGCTCCGACCATTGTCTATGTCACTCTGCAAAAAACGGCCGAAGCAGTTGCAGAATTCCTGTGCGATAATAATATCATTGCGCACCCCTATCATGCCGGTATGGAAAGCGGGAAAAGGGAACAGATTCAAAATCAGTTTATGGACGGATCGCTGTCCTGCATTGTGGCAACTATCGCGTTCGGAATGGGAATTGACAAAAAAGACATTCGACGAATCATTCACTATGATTTGCCCAAATCAATCGAAAATTACAGCCAGGAGATCGGACGATCCGGCCGGGACGGGGCCCCTTCTCGATGCGAAGTTCTGGCCAACCGGGATACCATTCATGTCTTAGAGAATTTCATCTACGGTGATACGCCGGAAAGATCTTCGATATATGAATTGCTTCGCACCATAAAGGAAAATGAAGACTTTACCTGGGAAATCAAAGTGATCGCGCTATCCAAGGCCATAAATATCCGCTTTCTTCCATTAAAAACACTGCTGGTCTATCTTGCGATGGAAAAGATAATTCGGCCCAAAATGACCTATTTTGCCGAATATTCTTTCAAGTATCAGACAGCACCGAATGAGATCATCAATCATTTTGAAGGGGAAAAAAGGCGGTTTGTTGCCGCAGTTTTAGAGCACTGTCACACTAAAAAAGTATGGACCACTGTTGATATTCCGGCAATCCTTAACAGTTATGTTACAGATCGAGCGCGATTACTCGCCGCACTGGAATACTTTGATGAAAAAGGCTGGATCGAACTCCACTCCAAACAGGCTGTTGAAGTGTATGACATTCTGACCCAGGCCTTCGATATCGATGCCGTGGCTGAAAAAATGGATGCGCTCTTTCAAAACAAGGAGCGCCTCGAGATTCAAAGAATACACCAGATGGTGGATTTTTTTGAAAGTGACGCCTGCATCAGCAAACAGCTGACCGGATATTTTGGTGAACATCTTGAAATAGAACGCTGCGGCCATTGTTCATTCTGCAATGGCGGAAAGGCTGTCCTTAAAAATACCACCGAATTAAAGCCGCTCTCGCATTTTGAATACGATAAGGTCACAGAAGGCTTTGATCAAGCAGCCGGAGAGCAGTTCAGCGAGGCAAATCTAGCCAAGTTTCTATGCGGAATATATACGCCTGTTTTTTCGAAGCTGAAAATAAAGAAACTGCCCCATTTCGGTATCCTTGAGAGCTATCCATTTTTGGAAGTAAAAAATTGGATAGCGGATAAAAGTAGGAAAATAGGACGGCCAGCGCACAAGCTACCAGAATCAAAGCGCAACAGATCCGAAAGCTCGCGTACGCGAGCTATAGGCCCTATATGACCTATAGGACCTATATTGAATGAAGGTTCCCCTCCCGAATTCGCGGCCAACACGATGCTCTGCCTGATTCATCAGACCAACTATCTGCTGGATCAACAATTGAGACAATTGGAACAACAATTCTTAAAACAGGGCGGTTTCACCGAAAAGCTATATCATGCGAGGCAGAGGGCAAGAAAACAATACTGAGAAATTGTTGGCCAATTTGCAGGCCTGAATTTATCTATGTTTCAGAAAGAGATAATAGAGAGGGCCAACTCAATTAGACCAAAATTCCGCCTTACTCTAAAGTGCCGATATAAGTTCCGGACTCTTTCAAGGCCTCTTCCATCTCCTCAATCGAAATTTTTCCCGAATCATAATAAACCGTGTTGATCTCGCTGAACCCGCGCCAGCCTTTTTCAACTTTGTGAACGCCTTGCAGCCCATCCAGGGCGGCTTTACCGACATCGTATCATTGCACGGTGAAGGTTGCCTGGGCATCCGACGCGCCGGCACCAGTCAAATACACCGACGTTGTTATCAGGCAGAGAATAGACACCACCAGTATGATCTTGATCGGGCTGTGGATCATGGGTTTCATAATAAATTCTCCTTACCGCTATACAAGTCAATTTGTAAGTGCGTAATCGAGCACGCAGATATTTAATAAGTCCTTAAATCATCCAGGAATTCCTCTAAGAACGCCGGCGCCTGGCGGGGATCATCATATGTGATCACCTTGAAGCCGGGAACCTGATCCGCACTGATGCCACGGATCATGGTCGACAGGTTGTTGGGCCAGTAATCTCTCTGGTAGAGGGCGGCAACCGGGATTTGCGGCAGACCCATTCTGGGGCGCAGATAGGCGTGGGCGATTTCGATGCCGGTGCCCAGGCTGGGGGTTGAGACCTCGAAAACGGCGGCATCGATGTCGCCTTCGATGAATTCGATCATTTTGTCGCGGATCAAAATGGATCGTTGCATGCCTTTGGGCGGCAGGCGGCCCAATTTGTCTTCAAGCAGCCCGATGGTGGCATTATAGTCTTTACCGGTGGTGTGTTCGCTGATCACCTCACATCCGCTGTCCTTGATGGCATCGATAATCAGACGGTGCACCACTGCGCGCTCTTCGCGATTGCCGGCACCCTGTATGGCTGCACCAAAAAAAATTTTCATATAGTATCCTCCGCACCGCTTTTTGACTTAAGTCATATACTCACACAAGCCCCTGCCTGATAATGGTTACGGCTTACAGACCCTCGACGCCACTGACCGCTGTACCGCTCTCATTTTATCCGGTTCCGATAAATCGTTCATAATGTCCAAAGATAATCATTAATTGCCTGAAGCCAAAATCCTCCCGACCCGACTTTAACAAAGGAGTTTGCCATGGAAAAATTCTTGAAAAAAGGCATCAAGGAAGTCATCGATCAATATCCGGATGTCGAAAATATTCTAGATGAGTACGGCATCGGCTGCGGACCTTGCAGCGTCGGCATCTGCGAGTTCAAAGACATCGTCGCTATCCATAACCTGCCCGCCGACCAGGAGCAGGAACTGATGCAAAAGATCGCCGGCGTTATATATCCGGGTCAGGATATCGGATCTAAGTCAAACAAAAAAAAGACACCTCCCGCTACCGGCGAAATAAAATACTCTGCACCCATGAAACAGCTGGTAGATGAGCATATCTTGATTAAGCGCTGGATCGCGCTGATCCCGGCCGTGGTCGACAGTCTGGATCTTGATTCGGATGAAGGCCGGCAGCTGATCCTCGATGGGATCGACATGATTCGATCCTATGCCGACCGCTACCATCATGCCAAAGAGGAAGACATCCTCTTTAAATACTTTGATGTAGATTCCGAAATTCTTCAGGTCATGTACGCGGACCATACCACGGGACGCGGCCATGTCAAAGCCATGATCGAGGCCCTTGACCGCAGAGACAAGGCTGCTCTCGGCGAGCACCTCCTGGCCTATCGAGACCTTCTGACCGGGCATATCAAGAAGGAAGACGAAATCCTTTATCCCTGGATGGATCGCAACCTTTCCACCACTCAGCTCGGCGAGCTGTTTGCAAAATTTGCCGAAGTGGATGCCAAGATGGGCTTTTCGCCTGACAAATATTTAAAATTTATAGAAAAAACAGAAACTCGATTTAATCCCCAGAAGAAATTAAAAGGCTGACTCCCATCGAATACGCGGTGGGGGGAAGGGAGAAGTGATCCCGCAGGAATGGGTGCGACAAGCGGAATCAATCTGTCTGCGAAGAGCTATGAATACTTAATTGGCCAATGAACCGGCATCTTCATCCAGCACCTGCCGGATGATAGAGGCCAGTTTGCCCGTTTCAAGGGGTTTGGCCAGAAATTTTTTCACCCCGATGGCCTCGGCGCGGTCCGTATCGACTTGATCGCTGTAGCCGGAACACAGCAGAATCGGGATATCCGGACGAATTTCCAACAGCTTTTGTGACAGCTCCGCCCCGGTTATGCTCGGCATCGACATATCGGTGATCACCAGGTCGAAGCGGTTATTGTGGGCCGCAAAATCATTCAGGGCTTTCTGTGGATCTGTGTGGGCCTCAACCCGGTAGCCCAGTTTCTCCAGGATGGACTTCCCGGTTTCGGCCACCGCACCTTCATCATCAACAAAAAGTATTTTCTCGGTTCCGGTTGGAATCGAATCAACCTCTTCATCCGCTTCGCGCTGACCGACGACGACCTGGGGGAAATACACTTCAAATCGGGTACCCTTCCCCAATTTGCTGTGAACGGAAATAGCCCCGCCATGGGATTCGACGATTCCGTGCACCACCGAGAGTCCCAAGCCGGTGCCTTTATCCGCTTCCTTGGTTGTGAAATAGGGATCGAATATCTTTTTAAGCGTAGCCTCATTCATCCCGCAGCCGGTATCGGCTATGGTTAGCTTGAGATAGGAACCCGGTTGAAGTCCGAGTTCTTCCGCCCTGGTGCCCGGGTCCAATGTATCGGGCTGCAAGCTCACTTCAAGGCTTCCGCCGTTGTCGAGCATCGAATGATAGGCATTGGTGCAGATGTTCATCACCAGCTGGTGGATCTGGGTCGAGTCGGCCAGAACCACGCCGGATAAACTGGCAATCTTTTCCTGGATTTCGATATTCAATGGCAGGGTGGCCCGCAAAAGTTTGAGTGCTTCCTTGACTATCAGGTGAATCTGGATCGGCGCCCTTTCCTGTTTGGCTTGCCGGCTGAAGGTTAAAATCTGCTTTACCAAGTCCGTGGCACGGTCCCCCGCCTCCTGGACACCCTGAAGCCACCTGTAAGTATTGCTGTCCCGGTCGTTTTCCATCATGCCCAGCTGAGCGTAGCCCATTATCCCGGAAAGGATGTTGTTGAAATCGTGTGCAATTCCGCCCGCCAGGGTGCCAATGGCTTCCATTTTCTGAGCCTGCTGCAGTCGGGCTTCAAGCTTTACATTTTCTTTTTCAGTTAATTTTGTCTCGGTCAAATCCTGATAAAGCGAAATGAAATGCAGCGGGCGGCCTTCGCTATCATGCAGCAAGCTTGTGCTGACCAGGGACCAGCAAGTTTGGCCGCCCCCGTTTAAAAATCGTTGTTCGTAGGATGCGAACTCGATTTCCCCTTTTCTCAGACGCTGCAGAGACTCCGATACGACTTCTGAATCCTCGGAATGGGAAAACTCAAATATCGTATGTCCGAAGAGTTCATGCTCCGAGTATCCAAGCATATTGAGGAAATATTCATTAACATCCATGAAATATCCATTTAAATCAAGGAGCACGATTCCGGATGCCGCGTAGTCGAAGGACTTTCTGAAGCGCGCCTCGCTTTCCATCAGTTTGTTGTAGGATATGATATTTGAAAGCCTTACAGCCAGTTGGGATGCGATTTCGGTTAAAATCTTGCGGTCGCTATGCCAGCTCGATGCTTTCTGGTTGTTTCGGCCGAGGACGAGAACCCCCAGCGACTCGGTTTCATAAATTATCGGATTGCATATGATAAACTGCGATCCGGTTGATTTAAGAAACATATTCAGGTCGTTGGATCGCTTTGCGCGCCTGATTGCCTTTTTAGTCAACGTAATGGATTTCTGTTCTTTGAATGCCAAACTGATCGTATCATGGGGCTGATCGCCGAAAGCGTCCAATTCGTGTTCTTTAAAGCGGCGGACATCATCATCGCTGTAGCCGAAACCTTCGGCAAAATAGAGCCTGTTGTTGTGCTCGTTGGCCATCAGTATCATTCCCCGATCGAAATCGAGGTATTTTTCCATGGCATTGCTGGCCGCCAGAGCCAATTTGTCTTTGCTCAGAATGTTGGCCATGTTTTTGCCGATTTTGGCCCGCACGCTAAGCTCTTTGAACCGGTGCCTGAGTTCTTTGGACATCTCATGAAAAGCGGTTCCCATCTCTTCGAACTCATCCCCGCTATGAATGTTGACCCGGTATTTAAATCTTCCCCTGGCAAGCATCCGGGTCCCCCGTTTCAGCTCTTCCAGCGGCGTCAGGACTTTGCGGATAAAATTATTGCCGAGCAGGAGCACGATTGGCAGGAATATCAACACAACCAGAGGAATGAGAAATTTATATGCTGCGCCCGGCGACAAGCCATCCGCTTTGGGCCGGCTCAATACGACCGTCCAGGCCGGGATCTGGAACCGGGATTGGAGAAGCAACTCTTCGGTACTGGCCAGATAGCGCTGGCCTTCATGTTTCCAACTGAATCGAACACCGGCTGAATAGCCCTCGATATCGTTCAAGTTGGCCAGCAGATCCCGGGGCTGCTGAATGGATGAGGTCAGGACTTGTCCGGAAGTGTCGAGGATACTTATCTCGGTGGCGGGGTCCGCCGCGAAGGACTCTCCAAGGCTCCATAAATAATCGGGATTAATTTCTGCGATGAGAATCCCGCCGCCAAAGTCGGCTGGCTCCGGCCTGAGCAGCATAAAGACGGATGGTCGGCCCGTTACGGCTTTTTGAACCAGAATGCGACCCTTATTATTATCAAATGGCCGAAACAGATCTAATTCGAACAGTAAAGATCGATCAAAATAGCCGAATAACTGATGTTCAAAGCCCTGGCTGCTTAACAGGCCCAGCGCTTTAAAATAGGGCATCTCCATCTGCAGGCTCTCGGATTTCCGGCTGACCTGTCCCGGTCCGTCGGCAATCAATTTTACAGCCACGCGGCGCATTTCCCGTTCAAGCTGCAACAAGCGTTTGTAAATTAATTGGCTCACCGCGCCGGTATTCTGCTGGAGCGTTGTGAAAACCTGGGCGGTATGATTTTGGGCAGCCTGATAATAGGAAAAAAAAGACAGAGACAGCAGCGGCAGCAACGCGCAGAAAAGCAGCAGTTTAAGAAGATGACGCGCCAGCTTGCTCTTGCTCAATATAGGGGCAGACTTCATGCTGTTATTTTCCGCCTGGTAAATCAGAAATAAATCTTTCTGACCGTTAATCCGTCAGTATCAGATAACGCAATTAGGGATTCAGCGCAGCGGGTTCGAATTTGAACTCGCCTGAAAAGGCCTCTATTTTGGGTGAAACCGCTATCGTATTGCCACCCTTGCGCTTAGCTTCATACATGGTTACATCCGCACGATGCACGAATTGTTCCTTTTTTTCGTTTCTTTGATACTCGGCCACCCCAATGCTAAGGGTGACTTTCGTAATTTCGTGGTCGAAGATCATCAGGCTATTACTGTCCATCTCCAATCTGATTCTATCAGCAACAGATCTAGCATTTTCTGCCGCAGTTTCCGGTAAAAGGGTGGTAAATTCATCGCCGGCGAAGCGATAGGCGGTATCCTGTGATCGCAGACAAGTTTGCATTTTATTGGCAATCGAAAGCAGGGCCTGATCACCGACCATATGGCCATAGGTGTCGTTAATTGCCTTGAAATTATCGATATCAATAAAGATCATCGAAAGCGGGTGCAGATAGCGCTCAGATCTGCGAATTTCGTCCTCCAATTGAGTAAAAAAATGTCTGGAATTATAAAGCCCGGTCAACGGGTCCCTTATCGAAAGTCTTTTAAAGCGTTCAATCATTTTGTCACGCTCGTTGATCAGGGAGCGCTCCCTGATGACCCTGTTGATTCTCAACATCAGTTCATTGAATCGAATGGGTTTGAAGATGAGATCGCTGGCACCGTTGTTGATGGCATCTTCATAGCTGTACTCGGAGCTATAACCGGTCGTAATGATAACATCCAGGTCGTATTGCTTCCTGATGTTCTTGGTAAAGGTAAGTCCGTCGACGCCCGGCAGCTTTACGTCCGTTAGAACGATATGGGTATCTCTTTTTTGCAGTATGTCTTCTGCTTCTTCAGCACTGGATGCTGTAATCGTTCGGTATCCGGATCGGGAGAGAAAGTCAGCTAACGTTTTGCAAACAGCCACGTCATCTTCTACTATCAAGATCTTATTTTCCATCTTCACCGTACTTTCAACGAAACATGATCGCCAAGATTTGCTCGGCAGCCGACGCATTATATCCTGCAAGATATAACGGCCATTCGGCAACAACTGGTTCGATCGTAGTAGTGAACCTGACAAATCCGCATTTCAACAGTGTTAGTATCGGCATTTTTTCATAAACAATTAACTATTTTCTTTACAAAACAATAAATTACTGGGATTTTATCCCAGTCCGAGGCTGGAAGGAAAATTTCACCAGATGCTCGTCTCCGGTCTTGAGATGAAATAAAATATTGTAATCCGTATAATCTGCGAAATCTGTGGATTAAAGCAGTCGAACACTAAAACCACCACAGGAAGAAAGCCATGACACTGAAAGATCGAACCCTTGCCTTCATCGGCGGCGGCCACATCACCGAAATCATCATTTCCAATTTGTCCAAATCCGACCGGGTCGTCCCGCAAAGGATGTTTGTAAGCGACCCTGTCCCCGAGAAGAGTCGGCGTTTGAACCGAACCTATGGCGTCTCCGTCGCCGCAGATAATATCGCGGCGGTGTCGGCAGGTGACTTTATTTTTATCAACGTACTGCCCCAACAAGTTGCAGAGGTGGTGGCGGAACTCGAATCCGGCGGCCTGCCGGAAAACAAGGTGATTATCACCGTGGCTGCCGGTATACCCATTAAAACCTATGAAGCACTGGGGCCCGCTGTGCCGGTGGTCAGAGCCCTGCCCAACCCACCAAGCCAGGTCGGGATGGGCATCGCGGCTCTGAGCTTCAACGTTCACGTGACCGAAGCATTCAAAACGGACATATTCGAGCTTTTTTCCAGCCTGGGAGAGTACGTGGTCGTAAAAGAGGAACAGGTGAACACTGTGATAGGCGGACCGCGAGCTAAAGCTCGCTTGGCCTTCGGCCATCCGCCTATCGGCCGGCTGTCGAGCTTCGCTCTAACGCACTTGACAGGCTCCGCTCACGCTCCGCCTATCAAGTGCGTTAGAGCCGACTGCGATTCTCGGCATGAAAAGAAAATAAAAAACCATTTTCTTCCCATGCCTGCGATTCTCGCGGCTCAACAGCCGGCCGATGGCCTTGAGTAGCCCGACGATCACCTACATGCTGTTTCAATCGATCGTCGATGCCGGTGTCAGGGCCGGGATCGATCGCACTGCCGCAACGAAGATCGTCTATCAAACCATCGCCGGTGCGATGGAGGTATGGAAAATCCGGCAGGCGCCCCCCACCGAACTAATCAGTGAGGCCAGCACCCCGGGCGGAATTTCCATTGAAAGCTTGTATACGCTGGAAACCTACGCCTTTAAGGCCGGTATTATGGATGCCGTCGACAGCGCCATCAATCGGGCCGACGAACTGAGCCGGGCGGTCAAATAATTCAACTGCCTGGTTTCGACGCCGAGCCCTTGCGCGACGGCAGAACGGCACTGCAGACCAGGCATAATACGGATGCAAAAAGGCTGATCCAGAACACCGTCAACACGCCCTGCGCAACCGCCGCCTGCAGCGCCTGCTGAACATCCGGAGCCAGCAGGGCCTGGATTTGGGGCCTGAATATGTTTTCGAAGTTCTGCTCTATCTGAGCATTTAAAGACGGCGGCAAACTGCTCAAATCGGCTGCCGTCAACGACGCCATAGCATTTGAAAGGGCCATGGTCACGAAACTGCCGGATATGCCGACACCGATGGTGCCGCCCAGGGTCCTGGCAAACTGATGGGAGGAGGTCGCCACCCCCAGGTCCGAGACATCGAGACTGTCCTGCACCACCAGCAGGGTTGCCATCGAAACAAAGCCCATACCGACTCCGACCAACCCTAAAACGATGAAACATACCGTCAGCGAGGTGGCGGTCGAAAACGTGATCAAAATTGCGCCACAGACAGCCAGGCACAGGGCGCCGAAAATCGCCGATGGTTTTTGCCCGATTCGATTGATCAGTTGACCGCAGACAAGGGCACCCACGGACCACCCCAGGCTCATGGACAGCATCGCGACACTCATCTGCAGCGGTGTTTTGCCCAAAGCGCCCTGAATAAACAAGGGACTGTAAGCAAACAGGGAAAAAATGGTGAAACTGGCCAGAAATGCCGAAGCGTTGCCGATGCTAAAACCCCGGATGCCGAAAAAAACCAGTGAAAGGATCGGCTCCCGGGCTCTTTTCTCGGCATAGTAGAAGGCAGCGCCCGCTGCAATCGATATCAAGATCAAACCGCTGATTTGAGGGGATATCCACGCATACGAGCGTCCGGCCAGCAGAAAAACCGTCAACAATCCCAGGATGGCTGTCGAAAGGGTCAGCGCTCCCCAATAATCGATGGATGCTTCCTTCTTTTTTTCCCGCACCTCGATTAGATACAGGGCAATACCCACCAGGGAAAATGCTCCCAGGGGCACATTGACAAAAAAAATCCAGCGCCATGAGAAATATGTCACCACAAAGCCGCCGAAGGTCGGTCCCAGCACACTGGCCAATCCCCAGATAAAACTTCCCAGGGACAACATTTTGCCGCGCTTCTCCGGTGAAGATATATCCGCCAAAACAATATACACCAGAGCGAAGTTTCCGCCGGCGCCGATTCCCTGCAGCACGCGGGATAAAATCAGCTGGGTCATATTCTGGGCCAACCCCGCCAGAATGGAGGCCAGTATAAATATACAGATGGATATAATAAACAGCCGGCGGGAGCTGAAGATATCGGCCAGCTTGCCGAAAAGCGGAAGGGAGACCGCCCGCGCGAGAAGATAGGCCGAGTACACCCAGCTGTATAGATGAAGCCCGCCCAGATCTGCAATAATCGTTGGCATGGCCGCCGACATGACCAAAGCATCCAGTGCGCCCAAAAAGAGGGCCAGCAGCGAGGCGATGATGATGTAAAATCTGCTTCGCGCACTGAGAAGCGCGTCCGGCGGCATCGCGCCAGCCGTTTCTAAATGAATCGGGTCCTTGGCCATGGCCGTTTTTCCTGGTATTTTTTCATCGTTTTGCCGCCCGCAGACCGTCTTCGTCCTAACATACGCACTTGCCCACAGTTGCCACGAATCAGGTGCGAAATTCAGTCACCGGCTATCCTTCGAGCACATTTTTAAGCCATCGGTGCAAAGACAGCATATTGCGATAATGCGAATGGGCATAATCGATAATGGCTCCGGAATAAAACACATCCGGGACCTTTTCCTCAATTCGGGCAGTCAGTCCATTGTACAAAAGATATTCCCCATTGGGATGATCGGCCGCATAGCCGCGAGGTATCTTTTTGTAATGCTTTCCATCTATCTGATATCCCTTGTCGGCAATCTTTTTGACGGCTTTGTTTAACGCGGCGCCCTGTTTCTTATCGACCACCGCCTGCCGGTATCGCTCTAAAAGGTTTTTGGGAAACATTTTAATGCCCACCCCTACAAACATGTTCTTGTTTTCCACATGCAGGTAAAACCCGGAGCACTCCATGCGCTTGCGGCTGCCTTCCCACAGCCAAATTCCCATATAGGTTTTATAGGGACTCTTGTCTTTGCTGAAGCGTACATCCCGGTTGATTTTAAACAGGCTTTGGTTGATTTTGGGAATGGCATTCACCTCGGGAGCGATTTTGCGAAGCTTCTCCCCCATGGCAGTCACGAATTGCCTGGCCGGATGCATGACAAACTCATCGTAATCGCTGCGGTGCTCTTCGAACCATTGTTTGGAGTTGTTCTTTTTCAGCCGATCAAAAAATGAAAAGTATTCTCTGGGAAATCCCTCGAAGTCCGTCTTTTGAGCCTCCTCGCTTTATGGCGGGTGTTAAAAAAAGTTCCGCTGTAAAGACGCATACCACCGTAGCCGGATGTTTTTTCTACAGCCGTTTAGACCACCCTTAAAGTATCACGGAACATTTTTATTAACGCGGTATGAGACAAGAGAGCCGTCAGTTTCCCCGTAACAGTAAAGAACCATTAAATCAAGTGGGGAGATGCCGGCGGCTGTTTTATGAGCCCGGTTTCATTTTTCTCGGCAGTATAAACAGTATTAAGGAATACCGAGGATGATTTACAGTCCGAGAATCTATCGATCATGGAGTGATGGAGTATTGGAGTGTTGCAATCTGGTAGTCTGCGCCGTGGGCCCATTCCATTACTCCAGCACGCCAAACTCCAAATCTTTTAAGTTAATACAAACCACCACCTCATGGAAGATTTGCCTTTTTTTTATTCATGGAACCATATTCTTTTGGCGCCGTGCATCATTCCGGACTCTGGAAAACCAGCATGTATTCCTTGACATCGGCTAAAATTGTGAATATTATTCTGATTTATTTGGAAATTATAGAATGATTGATGATATTAATTTAAATATACTGAAAATATTACAGGAAAAAGCCCGCATCCCCAACGTGGACATCGCCCGGCAGGTGACATTGGCCCCATCGGCGGTTCTGGAGCGCATCCGCAAACTCGAAAAACAAAAAATTATAGAAGGTTATGAGGTTCGATTAAATCCCAAGTTTTTCGCCAAGGGTCTGGTCGCCTTTATCACCGTAAAAACCGACGAGAATGCCGATGAAGTCGAAATCGGCAGGAAACTTGCCTACCGCCCCCATGTACAGGAAGTCCATTACGTGGCCGGAGAAGATGCCTTTCTGGTCAAACTGCGCGGAGCAGACACCGAAGAGATCGGACGCCTGGTCCGAGAGACCATCCGCTCCATCGATGGCGTTCAGTTGACCAGGACCGCCATCGTTATGTCCACCTACAAGGAAACAGCCCAGTTCCCTATTGACGATGGCGAAAAAGAAGGCTAGGTTCGGGATTCTGGTCGCTGGCTGCTGGTCTCTGGCTACTGGTCACTGAGTTCGATCCTGGTACATAGGCAACACATTATATTAAAGCCAAGGAGGATCTGTTTTTTCAGGTCAGTCAGAATGTCATCGAGAATCAGGAATAATATCAAGTTAAAAAGTAAACCGCAGAACCACGCTGAAGACGTGGTCTAAAGTCCGCAGAATGTCGAATCCTCCTCCGGCGGACTGTAAGTAACGAATCCTCCAAAGGCGGACAACTGTCGAAGGATGTAATCGCTCTTGGCCTGCGCAGCCAGGTTGGCGAAGCAGGCTCGCTCAAGTTTTTTTAATAGACATAATAAATTGGAGACCGGGGCTTATTTTCAATAGAACAAAAATATAAATTCATGAAAATAGCCTGCGGAGAACCTCACAGGGAAAACCTACAATATTTGCAATTTTCACTAAATTTGAAAACACCATGAATTTATCAGGGGAGAACGATGATCGAAATCAATGAGAACTATTTAAAGCTTCAGGCGTCCTATTTGTTTGCCGAGATCAAGAACCGAACCGCAGCCTTCCAGCAGGCGCACCCGGACCGCGAGGTGATCAAGCTGGGCATCGGCGACGTCACCCGGCCCCTGCCTCCGGCCTGCATCGAGGCCTTTCACCGGGGGGTCGATGAAATGGCGGATGCCAAAACCTTCCGGGGGTACGGCCCCGAGCAGGGGTATGAATTCTTGCGGGACAAAATAGCCCGCCACGATTTCCAGGCCCGGGGGGCCGACATCTCCCCGGATGAGGTCTTTATCAGCGACGGCGCCAAGTGCGACACCGGCAACATCCAGGAAATTTTTTCGCCTGATGTCAAAATTGCCATTCCCGACCCGGTCTACCCGGTTTACGTCGACACCAACGTCATGGCCGGCAGAACCGGAACATCCGGCCAGGGCCGCTACGAAGGGCTTGTTTACCTGGAGGGAACCCGCGAAAACGGTTTTATTCCCGAATTGCCCGCAGAAAAGGTGGATCTGATTTACCTGTGCTATCCGAACAATCCCACCGGTGCGACCATATCAAAATCCGCCTTGAAAGCGTGGGTGGACTATGCCCGCGAAAATAAAGCCCTTATCTTATACGATGCCGCCTATGAGTCCTTTGTCCGCAATGACGAGCTGCCCAAATCCATTTACGAAATCGAAGGCGCGCGGGAGGTGGCGATCGAATTTCGGAGTTTTTCGAAAACGGCCGGATTTACCGGGATTCGCTGTGCTTTTACGGTGGTGCCCAAAGACTGCATGGCATACACCGGCGGCGGTGACCCCCAGTCCCTGCATGCCCTCTGGTACCGGCGCCAGTCGACCAAATTCAACGGCGTCTCCTACCCGGTGCAACGGGCGGCCGAGGCGGTCTACAGCGAAGAAGGCCGGCAGCAGACCAGGGCGTTGATCGATTACTATCTGAAAAATGCAGCCCTGATCCGCCGGGAGATGTCGTCACTCGGCTATGATTGTATCGGTGGCGAGAATTCGCCTTATATCTGGATTGACGGTGGATCGGATTCCTGGGAATTCTTCGACCGGCTGCTGGAAAAAGCGGCCGTGGTCTGCACCCCGGGCGCAGGGTTCGGACAATGCGGCCAGGGCTATATCCGCATCAGTGCTTTTAACGAATACGAAAACGTCGAAAAAGCCATGACAAGGATCAAGGAAGCGCTGGCCTGAGCGTAAGTTATTCGTTATTTGTTATTGGTTAATTGTCAACGCCACGAACCGAGGTTTTTTGGTCTGTCGTCGGCGGGAGCGGATTTTATTCCCATCCCGCCGCATTTCAAACGGGGCAGCCTCGATTTGAATCGATAGATAAATAAATTACTTGCTCAAGATTAGAAAAAATCATGGCTGAGCTTAATATCCGGCGCTTGATGTCCGGCGGGTTGATTGCCAACTATTTTTGCACCTCCACCTGCAAACACTGCTTGTACAACTGCAGTCCGCTGTGGGAAAAGCGCTACATCGATGCGGATAGCGCCGTAAAAAACCTGCGGGCCGTGCGCTCGCTGGGATGCCGCTCGGTTCACATCGGGGGCGGGGAGCCCCTGCTGCGGCCCGAAGGTCTTGCGTCCGTTCTCAGGGCAGCCGATGATTTGAGGGTGTCCGTCGAGTATGTCGAAACCAACTCGTCCTGGTTCAAGGACCTCCAATCGGCAGAAGGACTCCTCAGGGATCTTCGAAAGCAGGGCCTTGACACCCTGCTGGTCTCCATCAGCCCTTTTCACAACGAGCACATCCCCTTTTATAAGGTGAAGGGTGTGATGGAAGCCGCCCGGCGTGCCGGCGTGGGCATTTTCCCCTGGGTGACTGATTTTGTTTCTGATCTATCACGACTTGACGACCGCAAAACCCACACGCTGGCGGAATTCAGCGACGTCTTCGGCCGGGACTATCTGCTGCAGGTACTGGAACGCTATTGGATTCACATGGGCGGCCGGGCTATCGAAACCTACCGCACCCTCCTGGGCAGATCAACCTTCGAACAGGTGCTGGACAACTCCACTGACAACTGTTTCGCCGAGTTGTCCAACACCAGCCATTTTCACATAGACCTTTTCGGCAACTACATTCCCGGACTCTGTTCGGGGTTGTCCGTCTCGATCGATGACCTGGGAAAGCCGCTGGACGGCAAATCCTATCCCATTGCAACAACCCTCGCCGGTCAAGGTATCCGGGGATTGGTCGAGATGGCCGTGGATGCAGTCGGGTATTCTCCCCAAAATGACCTGTATATCAACAAGTGCGAACTGTGTACCGAAATTCGCCGCTCATTAGTGCAAAATGGCTATAGTGATTGCAAAGAGCTAATGCCAAGGGAATTTTATTTGAGAAGCTGAAACGTATAACCTTTGGTGTTTGGTAAAAATGAATACTGAACTATAAACAATATTAAGGAAAATTGAGAATTTTTTACAGTCCGAGTATTTATCGATCAGTACTGGAGTATCCATCTTCGCTACCCTTCGACGCGACAAGTTGGCGTGTTGTAACCAGGAGGCCGGCGCTGCGGTCATCATTGCATTACTCCCGCACTCCAATACTCTGAAATTAAAACAAAATCACAACCTCATAGAACACTGGCCTTATTTTTTTCATAGGACCGTATAAATTAATCAGGAGGCATACAACCATGTACGAACAAGAAGTCGCCGACATCGAAAAAATAATCGGCAGCCAGAATCAATGGCGGGAAAAATGCATCAACCTTATTGCCAGTGAAAACGTGGTCAGTCAGCGGGTCCAATCCCAGGCGGGCTCTGATTTCGCCCATCGTTATGCCGAAGGGCATCCCGGTGAACGCTACTACCGCGGAACGTCCTATATTGATGAGATCGAAAATCAACTCAAAACCAATCTGAAGATAATGTTCGAATGCGATCATTCCGAGGTGCGACCCATCAGCGGCACCAATGCCAACGAGGCTGTTTTCAGCCGTCTGCTCTGCCCAGGGGATGTCGTAATGGTCAACTCCACGCCCGGCGGCGGCCATATCAGCCATCACAAAGAAGGTTCGCTGGGAAAATTTACTAAAAATATCATCGATATCCCCTTGACCAAAGACGGGTACCACATGGATGTTGAAAACACGGCCTACCTGATCGAGAAGGCCAAGCCCAAAATGATGGTTCTCGGCAAGAGTCTGTTTTTATTTCCGGAGCCCGTAGCGGAAATTGCCGAAGTCTGCAACCGGTACAAAACCCGCATTATGTATGACGCCGCCCATGTGCTGGGGCTGATCGCCGGCAAACAATTTCAGCGCCCCTTGCTGGAAGGCGCGTTTCTAATGACGGCCAGTACCCACAAGACCTATTTCGGCAGCCAGCGCGGCATCATTCTGAGCAATATGGCAGAAGAGTACTGGCGCAAGATCGACCGGGGGGCATTTCCGGGTTCTTCCAGCAATCACCACCTGGACACCCTGGCCCAGATGGCCATTGCCACCTATGAAATGATGGAATTCGGCGAGCAATATGCCGAGGATACCATCAAAAATGCCAGGGCCCTGGCGGCCGCCCTTGACAGCTGTGGATTCGACGTACAGGGCAAAGAGTTCGGCTATACCGACAGCCATCAGGTCGCCGTTAACGTCAAAGAATTCCGAGGGGGCGAACGGGTTTCCAAAACCCTGGAGCTAAATGACATCATATTGAACATGAACATGCTGCCCCACGAGCCGCTGCGCAACCACGACCGCCCGGAAGGCATCCGCATCGGGGTGCAGGAAATGACCCGCTTCGGGATGGGCGAAAAGGCCATGGGGCGCATCGCCGAACTGATCAAGGAATGCATCATCGATAAAAAACCGGTCAAAGAAGAAGTCAACCGCTTCAGGGCCGAATACAAACAAATTAAGTATAGCTACGACGGCGTAAAAAAAGAGACCGCCGAACCATTAAAAGAAAAAGAAATAAAAAACTGAGGAAAAATAAATGAAAATTCCAATTATTGGCGGCGCCGGTACAATCGGCAACAAGGTTAGCGCTCATTTGGCAAAAAAACATCAGGTTGTAATCGCCGGTCGAAATTCCGGTGAGGTCAACGTCGATATCGGTGACAGCCGGTCGATAGAAGCAATGTTTGAAAGCGTCGGCAAGGTCGATGCCATCGTCTGCATCGCTGGAGAAGCAAAGTGGGCTGCGCTCGAATCGATGCATGAGAACGACTTTTACATCGGGTTGAAAAGCAAGCTGATGGGGCAGGTAAATCTGGTCAGAATCGGTCGGAAATATTTGAACACCGGCGGTTCGTTTACGTTGAGCACCGGCATCCTGGCCGACGACCCGGTGGAGGGCACCACCAGCCCGGCCATGGTCAACGGCGCAATCCACAGCTTTGTAAGGGCCGCCGCTCTGGAACTGAACAACGGCGCCAGGATCAATGTCGTCTCATCGGGTCTGGTTGAAGATGCCGTCGAAAAATACGAAGCCTACTTTCCCGGTCACAACCCGATACCGATGACCAAGGTGGTAAATGCTTATGTCAAAAGCGTTGCGGGCAGAATAAACGGTAAGATCATAACGATTTATGACAATCAATAGATGAATTCATCTGACGGTCGCGTCCAAACCTGACTCAAAACGAAAGCCTACCATAGCAAGTCGCCCTAATATATTTCCGGCCTTCAATTATTGACATTCGGATTTCCGAAGATATCAAAAGCACGCCTCAAGGGTGTGCTTTTTTTGGTATGACAATTGCACCTATTTGTAACGAATTCATGGGTATCATATTTATAATTTTACATAATAATAGCATGTTACTCGGTCACAGATAGTGCATTTGTCAATTCTCCGGCGGCTTCACGTCAGTTTCGTGACAATGCTTGCAGCAGACATAATCCTGGCGGACGCGAACTGACGGGTGACCGGAGCCGAATTTGATCGCTGAAGTGATCGTAATGGGACAGGGAAATGGCAAGAACCTCTCCGGAACTAAATGTGCTCCTGGCGGAAATCGAAAGCAAAGTGGCGGCTCAGGAATTCGAAGAATCCCTGACCCGGATCAACCAGGGGCTTTGTGCTTTTCCGGACAGTCCTGAACTTCTCAATCATAAAGGCGCCATCCTCCTGCATCGCCAACAGTACCGGCCGGCCGTGGGATTTTTTGAACAGGCCCTGGCTCTCGATCCCGATTTCGATGGGGCCGCCCTGAACTGTTTTAAAGCCTTGCTGGCACAACAGCTTTTTTTTTCCGCCAAGCTGCTGGCCGGGAAAATGAAGGCGCAGAATAGTTCAGCTTCTCACTGGAACGATCTCGTGCTGAAGCTGGAGAATCAATTCCCGGCGAAAAAAGTCACTTTCTACATTCCCTGCTTTAACGTCGAACCCTATATCGAGAACTGCATCCAGGGGATATTGTCTCAAACCTACCCGGTGGCCGAAATTCTGGTGGTGGATGACGGCTCGACCGACAGAAGCATCGCGCTGGCCGGAAAATACAATGTCCGCATTCTAGCGCATGCTGAAAACAAGGGCCTGGCAGCAGCCCGCAACACGGCATTGTTGGAAGCGCAGGGAGAATTCATTGCTTCCCTGGACACGGATGCCGTACCGGAACCCGAGTGGCTCGAATATGCCATGCTGGCCTTTGACGATCCCGCCGTCGCCGGCGCCGGCGGCAAACTGATCGAGGCCCATTCCCTGACCCTGGCCGACCGCTGGCGCCAGATACGCATGCCCCAGCACCGGGGCAATGCGTTAGAAAATAATGCGGACTTTTTATTCGGCTCGAACACGGTCTTCCGGACAGCGTGCCTAAAAGACGTCGGGGGCTACAATCCCATCTATCGAACCAACTATGAAGACTGCGATATCTCCTACCGTTTGAAGGCCCGGGGCTATTCCCTGTTCTACACCCCCCTGGCCGTTTGCCGTCACCAGCGCAAAGACACTCTGGCCAGTGGGTTGAACACGAGGTGGCGCTGGCAGGCCCTGGATGCCTTTTTAAACGCTTGCGCCGGCCAACAGAACCCATTGCAGGCATATCTGAAGCTGAACTATATGGAAATTGCCGAACACGGCATCAAGTCCAACCTGAACAACAAATGCTTTCAGCTGCTGTATTTCGACTTTATCTTTCCTTTTTGGAGCGTGTTGAAGGATCTGGCGACCATCGACCGGAATTCTGGGCATCGAAAAAAAGAGCAGTTCAAATCGACGGCCCTGGCCTTTATAGCCGCCATACACTGGCATCTGAAAACCCTCGGCACCGCCGCCAAGCCGGAAGAACTTCTGGTTGAAGACCTGCTCAAAGCGGTCGACCTGTTAAGTGCGTCCGATCTGAAAGCCCTGCAGGTGCACTTCCCGGATTCCGGTCATGGTCACCCATGCGGACTATCTGATTGGTATCGAAAACTGGCGGATCTCCTGCCGGATGCAGCCATCGGATTTGTTCAACAATTGCTGCAACGCTTTCAGCCCCTTTTTTCCTTTCTTGGAAAAGACACCACCCTTCCGAAGATGGTGGAAGTATCAGCGGCCAGAGCCAGAATGGAAGAAAGCGACCAGTGCTCCTACTACCGCGACGGCCTGAGAGTACTGATCGCCAACCCGCCCTGGCGAGTCGGCCCCCGCGCGGGGGTGCGGGCCGGCTCCCGCTGGCCGTTTACCGCCCCTGTAAACGGTGCCCGGGTGGCGGATTACGTCCCGTTTCCGTTCTTTTTGGCTTACACCCAGGCCCTGGTTCAAAAAGAGGGATTTGCAGCGGCCATAATCGATGCCATTGCCGAGGGACTTGACGACGAGGCGTTTTACGAGCGGGTCAGGGGTTTTGGTCCGCAGGTTTTGCTGATGGAAACCGCGACGGCGTCTTTTTATATCGATGTGCAATACGCCGAAGAAATAAAGCGGATTGTTCCCGACTGCACCATCTTATTCTGCGGCGCCCATGCCACAGCCCAATACGAGGAAATTCTAACTCATTGCCCGGCGGTCGACTACGTTATCTGCGGTGAATTTGAGTTTGCATTTTTGGAATTCTGCCAGCACATGCGCGACGGCAAACCGCCCAACGAGATTAAGGGGATTGCTTCTCGTGACCCGGCGGGCAGGCTCACGCCTGTCGATCACACCGAAAGCGTCGATCTGGATCGTCTGCCCCTGCCGGAACGAATGTCGCTGCCGATGTACAACTACAACGACCAATTTGCCGGGATGCCCTATCCCAATGTCCAGGTTCATGCCTCCCGGGGGTGTCCTTTTAGATGCAGCTACTGCATATTCCCCCAGGTCGTTTACGGCAACAACCGCTACCGCGTCAGGGACCCGATCGCGGTCGCCGACGAGTTGTCGATGCTGGTGGAGACCTACGGCTTCAAGGGCATTTATTTCGATGACGACACCTTTAACATCGGCAACCGCCGAATGTTGAAGCTGTGTCGCGAATTGCAGCACCGGGGCCTTGACAAAATTCCCTGGGGCGCCATGGCCCGCGCGGACACCTCTGATTTCGAGACCTTGAAAGCCATGAAACAGGCCGGCATGATCGCGATCAAATTCGGCGTGGAATCCGGGGTGCAGTCCATCGTAAATGCCTGCGGAAAGGATTTGAATCTTGAAAAAGTAGCGCAGGCCTGCCGGTGGTGCCGCGAAATCGGGTTGAAATACCACCTGACCTTTACCTTCGGTTTGCCGGGAGAAACACTGGAAACCATCGGGAAATCCATTCAATATGCTCTAGAGCTGGCTCCGGACACCTGCCAGTTCTCCCGCACTACCCCGTTTCCGGGAACCGTTTTGTTTGACCAGTTGAAAGAAAAAGGGCTTATTTTAACCGAGGATTGGAGCAAGTACGACGGGAACCGCTACACGGTGGCCGCTTTTGAAAATATTGATTCCCATGAACTGGATGAAGCCATCCAGGCGGCCTGCCGCCGATGGGAGGAATTCACCCGCGACAGATTGCAGTCTTTATCCACCTGCGGGGCCGCCGGCAACTAATGCCATCCAGGGAGACGATTATATGAGCATCGTTTTGGTAACCGGGTCGGCCGGCTTAATCGGCTCGGAGTCCGTGAAGTTTTTCTGCATCAAGGGCTACGACGTTGTCGGCATCGACAACGACATGCGGCAGGATTTTTTTGGACCCGAAGCTTCAACAGCCTGGAACAAAGCGCATCTGGTCGAAAATTATCCAACCTACCACCACCTCGATATCGACATCAGGGATGAACGCTCGCTGTCAAAAGTGTTTGCCAAATACGCCAATGCCATCAAACTCATTATTCATGCGGCCGCCCAGCCTTCCCACGATTGGGCCGCCAATGACCCTTTAACCGATTTTTCGGTAAATGCCAGCGGCACATTGATCATGCTGGAAAATTTCCGCAGACACTGCCCGGAGGCCGTATTCATATTTACTTCAACCAACAAGGTTTATGGCGACCTGCCGAACACGCTGCCCTTAAAGGAACAGGAGATGCGCTATGAAATCGAAGCATCTCACAGATGGCATGCCGGCATCAATGAAGCCATGTCAATTGACAACTGCCTGCACAGCCTTTTCGGTGCATCCAAAGTGGCCGCCGACATCTTGGTTCAGGAGTACGGCAAATATTTTAAGCTCAAAACCGGTGTGTTCCGGGGAGGATGCCTGAGCGGACCGGCTCATTCCGGCACCCGGCTGCACGGCTTTTTATCTTACCTGATGCGCTGCTGCATATCCGGCAAAAAATACTTTATTTACGGTTATAAGGGTAAACAGGTTCGCGACAATATTCACTCCTATGATCTGGTGAATTCTTTTTATCATTACTTCAAAGATCCGCGCTGTGGCGAGGTATATAACATCGGCGGCGGGCGCGCCTCCAACTGCTCCATCCTGGAGGGAATGGCCCTCTGCGAAAGGGTGTCCGGCAAGAAGCTGCAATATGAATATATCAGCGAGAACCGCACCGGCGACCACATGTGGTGGATCAGCGACATTCGCAAATTCAAGTCCCACTATCCGGATTGGCAGCTGACCTACGACACCGAGGCTATCATCGAAGACATTCACAACGTTCAAAAATTCATACTATCGTGAAATCCAGCGGTTACTCAAATATCCTGATTACCGGCGGCGCCGGTTTTGTCGGCAGCAATCTGGCAGTCGCCTTTCAACAGCGCTATCCGCAATCGGACATCACCTGCCTCGACAATCTGAAACGCAGGGGCAGTGAACTGAATCTACCGCGCTTGCAAGCCGCCGGCATCAGGTTTGTACACGGGGACATCCGCAACCGTGAGGATTTGGATCTGAACCAAAACGTCGATCTATTGATCGAATGTTCGGCAGAGCCATCCGTATTGGCGGGATTCGACAACAGTCCGGACTACCTGATAAACACCAACCTGGTCGGCACCGTCAACTGTCTTGAAGTGGCCCGGAGGCAAAAGGCCGACATGATTTTTCTGTCCACCAGCCGCGTTTACCCGTCCGCTGCGATCAACGCGATTACCGCCGAGAAATACAGCACGCGTTATGACTGGCGCGAGGGTCAGGGCAAGCCTATTGGCGGTTGGTCGATGGAAGGCATAAATACAGATTTCACCCTCGAGGGTCCGCGCAGCATGTACGGCGCCACCAAGCTTTGCTCCGAGCTGATCATTCAGGAATACGCCGAGTTGTATGGTCTCAGAGTTGTCATCAATCGATGCGGTGTCATCGCGGGACCGTGGCAATTCGGCAAGGTCGATCAGGGGGTCATTTGTTTTTGGCTGCTAAACCACTACTTTGAAAAGCCTTTGACCTATATCGGTTTTGGCGGGACGGGCATGCAGGTTCGAGATATTTTGCACGTCCAGGATTTGTATGAGTTACTCGATCTGCAGCTTGAATCTTTCGATAAAGCAAATGGACAAATTTATAATGTCGGCGGCGGCAGGGGCAACAGCATATCGCTGCTGGAACTCAGCGAGCGCTGCCACAAGCTGACCGGCAACAAAATCGAGATTCATTCCACCGGCACCACTCGCCACCACGACCTTATGGTATACATCACCGACAACCGCCGGGTCCATGAGGATTTCGGCTGGTCTCCCCAAAGAAGTGTTTCAGCGATATTGGAAGACATTTACGCGTGGCTGCAAGCAAATGAAAAAGAAATTTCAAACAGCCTGATTCCCTGACGCTGTCTCAGAAAATAGATGCTGCCGCCAGTTAAAAGCGCCCAATTCCTGTCGTTTCAGGTAGCTCTTGGACACCTTATTTCCATGAGCTATGAGCTTAATTAAATTTGTGCCATGCTGAGATGAGCCGCCTCCCAGCCCAAAATCGCTTTCTTGCGGGCGGTACCCCCGCCGTAATTGCCGAAGTCGGCGGTCTTGCGGATCACCCGATGACAGGGAATGATAAAAGATATCGGGTTCTTACCGACCGCGCTGCCCACCGCCCGGGTGGCTCCGGGAATGCCCACCTTGATGGCCACATCTTCGTAGGAAACCACCGCACCGAATGGAATCTTGATCAGAGCTTCCCAGACCTTTATCTGAAAATTGGTGCCGTTCAACAGCAAATGCAGCGGTGTGCCTGTGTCGGCGAAGGACGGATTGAATATGCGATCGATCAGTTCCGCGGATGCCTGCGGATCTTCAACGATATGCGCCTTTTGCCAGAAATACCGCAACTCGGCAAGCGGGTCTTTACGGTCACGGCTTTTGACGAAGAAAAAGCCGCAAATACCTCTATCGGTGGTCGCCAGCAGGCATTCGCCGAAAGGGCTGGGATGGAAACCGTAGGTAATGGTAAGCCCTTCCCCCTTGCTCTTGTACTCTCCCGGTGTGACCGCTTCACAGTTGACGAATAAGTCGTGCAGTCGCCCGGGACTCGACAAGCCGGCCTCATAGGTGACATCCAGAAGATTGGCGGAGTCCTCGAGGAGCTGCTTGGCATATTCTTTGGTTAGAAACTGCAAAAACCGTTTGGGGCTGATACCGACCCAGCGGCTGAAAAGGCGCTGGAAATGGTACTCGCTCAAGCCGATATGGCCGGCGATTTCCTTCAAATCGGGCTGAAACGAAAAATTTTTTTCAATGAATTTGATGGCCTTTTCGATGCGTTCATAGTCCTCGCTGGTCTGGGACAGGGCGGGTGTATTCATATCCTCTTACCTTTCTTGGTTCGGACGCTTGATTGATCCTGAATATAGGTCATTTGACCGGGGCGCGCCACCCGAATCTTGCTGTTCGGCAAATTAATTTGCGCGCCTTTCTCTATGAGGCGTCGGGGAGTTTCTCCCCAATGGTTTTTGCTCCGATATGTTCGCCCTTGGACGTCTGGTGCGGTGTCCGGCCGGGGTATGCGCCCGTGGGAGCGGCGTTCCAGCCCCGGATGCAATCGATCGCGGCTGGAACGCCGCTGCCACAAACACCAATGCTCTGGTTCTATTGGAATCAGCGAATTCATTTCCACTGATTCTGGACCGCTGGATAAATCTTCCGGCAGCCAATATCTCCTTGACCCATACTATCTAATTGCTATATATCAAAAAGCTATACAAGCACGGGGGCGCCATGAAAAAAAGTAAAACCCGGTTCGCGGTGTTAGGGATCTTGTCCTACGGGCCGATGTCCGGCTATGACATCAAAAAATTCTACGAGCAAAATGTGGCCGGATTCTGGAAAGAGAGCTACGGCCAGATCTACCCCATTTTGAAACGCTTGGCTGAAGAAGGCCTGGCCACCAAATCGATCCGGAAGCAGGAGGGCAAACCGGACCGCCACATCTACGTCATCACGGAAAAGGGACGTGGACAATTGCGGCAGTGGCTCGTGGCACCAACCGGCCCCCACATCGGACGTCATGAAACATTGTTAAAACTGATGTTCGGCCAACAAATTTCGATTGCAGACAACATTCTTCAAATAAAACGCTTCCGCAGCCGACAGATCAAGGAGCTAAAGGAGATCGAGACGTTGAAACAGCGGTTTACCGGAGAGGTTGCCGATGACCCCAACATGCCTTTCTGGCGGCTGGCATTCGCCTATGGTGAACATGTAAACCGTGCCTACGTCGATTGGGCGGATGAAGCTTTGGTAACCCTGACGGCAATGGAAGACAAAGCCAGTCCGAGTGAAAAAGATTAAAATTAGGATCTTCTTCAAAAACTCGGTGCAAAAACCAGTAAGGCTGAGTGATAGGAGAAAAAATCAAAATTCATGAAAACCGCCAACCGCATTGACCTCACCCAGGGTCCAATTTTTAAAACGCTGCTGAAACTGGCCGTGCCGGTCACCGTCAGCAGGATACTTATCATGGCCTTCTTCGAAAACAAGGAAGGCGAGTACCATTTAAATCAAAGTATAATTACCAGTTACCCGCAGCAAAGTTGCCTGTGCTCCGACGAGCTACGCAAGGGCCCATTCTCGC
>Ga0209671_1000141_pt1 | contig 35777 bp, 30 predicted proteins | sample WorMetHERISLAND2_2_FD_187401 | JGI IMG/M metagenome (GOLD analysis project Ga0209671, IMG submission 187401) | Marine gutless worms symbiont microbial communities from Max Planck institute for Marine Microbiology, Germany - Olavius geniculatus... | ecosystem: Host-associated > Annelida >...
CACGTTACCAGTGCTTTTGTGCTGGTTTCGGCTTTATAGCCGTTTACTTACGGCCTCACAGCCGTTATTTACGGCTTCACAGCCGTCTACGGCTTTATAGCCGTTACTTGTAACCTGTGGTTACTTTTGGGGACGCGCATTGGGCCGAACTGTTACGGCCTCAGCGCTGGGCAGGTGTAAGAGCCTGCCCACCCCGAAGGCAAGGCAAGGCAAGGCAAGGCAAGGCAAACAAACAAAACCAAAAAATGAGGTTAGGAATGGAATTAGGTTATCGGTAGGCAGACGGCCGACACATTTTTTTTCATTGAAATTTGAAACCAATTCACACACTAACCAAAGTTATCACAAAAGGACCGTAAAATTAAGGGTGTTCTATGACTTACAATGTATAGTTTTGCGTGCTGACATACTGCCCGCGGTGTCAGTGGTGTAATGTACGCGCGAAACGCCACGAATATCAGTGCGTTTCGTTCGTCGAATATTTCAGTGTTGTAAAATGAAACGTGAAGTAATACAGCGCGCGTGCTGCCGTGTCTTCGCGTGCGTTCACCTAGCGGTACAGATAATTATATTAACAGGTGCAGAAATAAACTAAATCAGTGTGAAACGTTTTGTACTGTGTGACGCCGGCCGTGTGGCGGTGCTCTGGTGCAGCTGCTGAAGACTTGCTCCCTGCTGCAGACGACGTCCATGATATTACCTATCGACTTGCAGTGGCGGCGCCAAACCGCCTAGCTTATTTCTATTTTAGACTCGGCCTCTCACTTGGCCCCCGGTTTGAGTCTTACGATGCACTGATGAAAAACGTATATAAATCAAACTCCTTTGAGTCATTCACCGTGGTCTCTTTTTTAAGTTCAAATAGGCCTGATAACACGAAAGCAGAAATTATTATACAGTGTTTTCATTACATTTAGTCACTTTAAACGCGCTTGTCAAAAAAAGTATATAAATTCACATTTTACTTACTTACTTATTTGCTTACATTTGGCCTCCCTAAGTATAAAAGCTGGTGCCGCCAATGTTGATTTGGCATGATACTAACAGTTAATGGCTGCCTGTTTCACGAGTTCACTGCCCGGCTTCACGACATTTTAGCGTCTCTCGTCCACGTTTGCTACAAATAAGCGCAATATGCCACAAAAAATAAACTAGATGAATAGAGTAAATGACCATCTGTTAGTCAACAATAATCAATTTAAAATCACTTAATTTTTTCAATAATTTTCTAGACAGCAATAAACCTTGTAAGCCTAAGTACTCGTATTATTAAGCTAATCGCGGTTAATGTCATTATTATCCAAGCGTAGTTGATAATTCATGTAAAATATATACACCATTAAGCTATTGTAATCACCTCGTCAAATATTGAGAATTTTTTCAGAATTTTTTCCACTGACACACTTTGCAGTAAACTTGCAATAAACTAATCATTCAAGATCGGAGCACAGTTCAAACGTGCAAGCAATGAAATATTAGTCAAATTATGTTAAAACTTATAAAAGTTACATATGCTTTACTCACAATGTACTGTATGTGGATTTCTTAAAATTTTTATTAATAATTTATATCTTACCTATATAGACCATGTGTTTCTCAATAGCACAATCGGCATTCTACAAACGCCACATATAGCACCGTGTAAGTTAATAAACGATAGCAGAAACAAGCTTCAACGCTTACCGAGACCCGGCTTCTATTATATTGAAATTTACCCAAACTTGCAATTTGTACTAAAACCCTGCTCTATGTAATATGAGTTTTTATTAGAATTTTTTTCGATCTTTAGCTGCAAATGCAAGATGCACTTGCTTAAATCATGATATTTCATGACAAAGTCACTATACGCCTATACTATTGTCGTATTTTCGTGAAATATTTTGCCGATTTCACAATTCTGTGACTGATACGTTTAGCACGAAATCCGCAATAAAGTAATCAACAAACATCTCGTCAAACTTTAACTTGTACACGCTCTTTTCTTGTGAAATATTAATGTCAGAAAACCGAGCGCTAAAAACACTAAAACACTATATAACACTTGATCATGTTGAACATGCCAGAGGCTTATGTTGGTCTAAAATAATACTGTTGGATTTGGACGCTTTTGGACTGCAGATAACACAAATCCACATGACAAATAAAGATGAAAATGACCTACTGGCATATCAGTAACTCAAATTATTCTAATGTCATTATCCCATCTGTGTGACTGACGACACGTACCGTCAATCAACGAATAGAAACAGCCTCATGCTTCAACACATGTAGTCTACTAGGCCATTAACTCCAGCAGTGACACGCGGCACTGTGTCTACCTGGCTCTTGAGGACGATGTTGGTACGAACTGATCGGTGATGCAGCGGCATCGTCGGTCGGTTGTTGTTGTTCATAGCGAACTTGGGATTTGTCTGATCGCCTTGCATCACATCACGCAGTACCGACATCTGCATCGACGCCACCATCACAAATATCAGTTAGTAATAACTGCAAAGCGTTTTATAGCCCCCCATAGACATCATAAATTCATGATGTCTATGATAACCCCTCCTATAGAACTGGACGGCAGTGCGTGACGACAAAAAACTGGGCCTAGATAATATTTAAAATATAGCGACGTTTGGGGGACCTCGACGTCGCTGAAAAATACAAAGTACACTAGAGTGCGCTATCTTAAAAAGAAAAATTCAATAATTTTTCCCCAGAGAGGCCCCACGAGAATGTTTTCCCGGGCCCCGCTGTGCCTCTCGACGTCCCTGATCACCATGTAGGCCTATAAAATACGCAGGTGGAGCAGCGACAGTGTATAAGCCAATGATTAAGCTTGCGTGGCATGGATAAAGATAAATTATTATCTGCTAGCGTTCAGCGATTCGAATTATTCGAATGTTCACGTGCCATATTAAAGATGCTTATTGAACGGACGTCCATGTGGCGATATACGTAGCCTACAAGAGCATTCGCCAGGCTACGCCACGCCTCTGCAACTTAGTGACTGGCGAACGTCAATACATTGCAAAATGTCAGATGAAGAACTCCCCAAAACGTTCAGTACAATCAAATCTTTAAAAAAATTTTCAGAAACAGACAATAATATCTTACACACTTAGATTATATGTGTGCGTTGGTTTTGTAGAGCCCAGTCTTGCATATTTTTGCTACTTTTAATTGTCACAAACCGGTAGGTCTTTTTATTTATTTAGTTTTCTTCTTATTGCATAAAAAGGTAACAGAAGTTTTTGGTTTAGTTCGCTTATTTATGAAACCAGGTGTGTTAGCGTGTTAGTGTTAGAATTATTTTTTTACAAAACCCTGAAATCATTTATTGTTCTCATGACACTACTATAGCAATGGTTTTTGTGAGAAGACTCAGTGGCGACAAGACCCCGATGGCAGTTCTACCCCACAATATCTGGGGGCACGGCCCCATGGCGACCGCGGTAGCGCGAGCCTATAACGGGGGTCTGGAGGCAGAGCCCCGAGCGAGGTCAAAGAACAGACTCCCTGGTGAAGGGTCAGGGGGGCAAAGCCTTCCTGAAACTGAAGTACTTTTGGTTTTTAGACATTCGGTGAAAGCCGCAAATAAGCAGACTTTTGTAAAATTTGGAAACGCAACAAAATCTGATATTTGTGCTATTTTTGCAGAAAATCATGGGTGGCCATGAAACTGGAGGCCTGTGCTCCTCGGCTCGGGGGGGCCTAAAATCGCCACTGCAAAACCCGAAAACTGAACAGAAGTTTCCGAACTAAAGCATGCACGACTTGCCTGTTCAACGGTAACGTAGACGGGTTTGTTCATGACAATCCAGGTGATCGTCTCGTGGCAGCCTGGACGCGTCATCGAGCCCTCGTACGTCATGTAGTCTTCTGTCGCAGGCAGCAGGTCGCTGAGAGATAAATCTCGAACGCGCGCCTGCTGCCCTGCACGGTTTGCAATAATTCTACTTAACAGTCAGTTTGTAAACACGGCGCAGAAGTTAACTTTCTAATGTGCTCGTTGTTAGCATTTTAAATAAAGTTTTGAAAAGTGCCATAAATGTATGTATTGCAAAATGTATGTAATCTTTATTGGAGTTTACAGTAATAAGAGTCTTACGAAAATTTTTGAGACCACTCTAAAGACCTGGTTATCAAATGTCAAAGATATTTTGGTTTTCTGGACGTTGATGAATCAACTAGACAAAGGAAGAAAGTTTTCCTAGCTGCTTTTAGTGCCCATACAGAGCATACCAAAACTTTAAGCCTTCATGCAGTGCACATACCTTTGTACTTGATCTGTTTGACTTGCTGGATAATAGAATCCAGCTCGGCGTTTGACGTTTCTCCGATCTGCACAATTCACAGTCGTGACATCCAGCGATCATACAGTAGGCCTAAGCTTAAACTTACACATTTCTACAAAAAAACAATAGCACATTTATGCATTGCACTCTGTACAGTCACAAATAATTTGAGCAAAGCTCATGTGACGCGCGACAGCCTAGCAGTTACTGTTCGCACTAACTTCGCAAGTTGTCTTGGTTTATCTTCATTCATTTCGTCGTAATTCACTCTTAAAATCTGCGCCGTAGCCACAAATTGCCAAAAAACACTAAAACTCCCCATTTTGAAGGTTCAAGGTCATTCGAGATCATCGATGTTGACACCACTAACAAGCTTGTCACTATTGCTTGTTATGATAAGCAGCATGTCTGTGCCTATCTGCAACCGTTTTCACGCTACACGACGCCCGCCTGCGCAGGCCTCCTTGAATTTAAGGGGTCGGGACTTGGACTGCTAAAATCCACGTTTAATGCTCACAATTTCATACACAGGTTGTTTTGGTCTATCTCCAGCTATTTCGTCGCAATTCACTGTTGAAATGTCCACTGCAGCCAAAAATTGCGAAAAAAATTATTAAAACCCCTCTTTTGGCGGTTCAAGGTCGTTCAAGGTCATCGATGTCGACAAATCTAAAAAGCCCGTCACCAGTGCTTGTTATGATGAGCGGCAAGTGCGTACCTATCTGCAACCGTTTTCACACTATAAGAGCCAATAACGGCAAAATAACGTCTTATTATGGAGGGTACCCCTCTTTGACGCCCTCGTTCGACGGGAACCCCCTCACCCTCGGGCACGAAATTTTGTCACGATAAACTAGATCCTTGGAGCAGCCCACAGTAAAGATCTAGTGATCCTAGCCTTGCGTCGTTTTGACACAATACCGCAGTGTGACGGACGCCCAGACGATGGCTAAGACGCGCGAAGCATTACATGCTGTCGCGCGTAAAAAGCGTAGAAAACAAAATCGGATGAATGCATACAGTCAGAGCGTCAATTTTCAAACATACATTTGCAATGCAACTCTTCAGACAGTAAGGCCTAAGTCAGTAAGCCCGAATGCGAATACCCCGAAATAATCACTGGCACATTACGCAGTTTTTCATGCATTCAAATATGAACCAGAGATATTATGAACAGTCAGTCAAGCATCACATCAGTAACTCTAAACGTGTCAGAGTATATGAATTTTTTTACTAAACATTGTGCCCCATAAAATTAAAGTAGCTGGATATAGGCTAGTGTATCTGTGATCGAAGTTTGGCCTGCATCTTTTAAGTAGAGGCAGTTAGAATTGTCGTGTGATTGACAATGAGACGATGCGACGAACTGGTCTAGCTACTAGCTCTGAATGACGTCAGGAGACAGGCCAAGCATTTAGCTGCTGCTGCTGCTGCTGCTGCTGCTGATAAACGGATAATCCAGCGCATTGTCGCGTGCTGAGCGGCTGATAATTTATTGCATCAGTAGGTCGCCTATCGCACGTATGCATCTCCTCTAGTCGCTTCTATGGAGCCGCGCGGGCAGCTTAATGCGCTCAAGTTGAGAATTCGATTTGGTCTCGGCTGCGTGGAGCAACGTCGCCAAGCATCGCTCACCGGCATTTAACTATTTAAACATCGATAATGCGTTTACATGCTCTGCAGCGTGCGCGTATCTCGATACACGGACGTTGCCGGACATTTCTCCGGCCCCACAGCTTATACTATTGCGCTTTCCCTTAAAACTGAAAAAATGTTTAATGAAAAGAGAAAAGTTAAGCATAAGAAAAAAGACGTTACGTACGCAATGTCCTGCTATGTATAGTTACTTTTTAGCCCCTTTTCGTATTAATTTTCTAAATTCATTACTGCGCCGACCATTTCGAAAACATAGAACGTTAACAATGACAATGACAATGACAATGAGTTTTATTAGAAATAGCCGAATAGCTGAATAAGAGTGCAGTGCAAGCAGTGCAACAAAATAATGACAACACCGTTTTAGATGCAAAATAACAGAGTCCATAAGTGCAGAAAAGTAGATAAGTGCAAATGATAACAATAATAGTCCATAATAAAAAAACGAAGATACAACTGGAATTACATAGGTGATTGGCAAAACTTGCAAATAATTGTAAGAACCGCAAACTAAACAATAGCAATAGCCATTGAACAGTTAGTTTTTGCACGGAGGAGATTTCCTAGGTATGTCTGACAAACTTGCAAAATACAGGCACACGTCATGGCTGCCAGCAGTGTAACCAATTTTGGACTCAAAAATCTTTATAATCAATCAATCAATCAATCAATCCAGTTTAATTCAGACATACGAGGTCCATAGAACTACACAACTACAAATGTATAATAAAAAGTGATAAAAGAGAAAAATAAAACACTAATACACATGTATGGTTGAGAACCACTGAACAATCTTATTACTCGACCTAGAACACTGTTTAGCAAAAAGAACATGAGAGTTATGGACCACAGTATCTAACGTTGGCAGCGACAACTCCAAAAACATCAGACATACTGTCGCGCCGAGTGCAGTTAAACATTCTCTTTATACATTTATTATATGTCCTAGGTAGGTCCGACAAACAAACAAATTCTACTGGTAAAACTACTAAAGCAGAGTTGTATTTCTTCATTATGCGTCAACTAAGTTAAATATACAGTAATGTGCACTGCGTGCAGTACGTACTTGAGCAAGAAGGCTAACGCCAGCAAGACCGTTACTGGCGTAGATTGCTTGTGATAAGTTACCATACAGTTCTACGTTGTAGCCGACGATTTGAATCTAACACAGTCATGCAGACGTCTTGAAACCTTCAACATTCTGTAAGCTTTCAAACTCATAAAACGTGTTCTGCATATACAAAGAATAATGCAGAACGATTACTACCGCAAAAGCCTTGTTGCTAATTATTTCGCACACGCTAACTATTGTTATAAACGTGATATTCAGGTTGACATGCTGTGCAAATATCCTTCGTTAACGTAACTGATTTTCGAAATGACTTTTAACTTACTTTCTAGCTTTTTACTGCTCTTGCTTACGAGGGTGGCCCAGTTGTCGAACGCCTAATGATTGTCATGGCGCACAGTCGCCGTGGTGGCCTGTAAGTGCGTTATGGAATGCATTCGTCCTGCTGCGGAGTCCGGAGCTGGCTTGCGGACTGATAGACGACGGCGCTGTCGTGAATACGCAATGAGCTGTCGGTCACTCGACGCCCGCTAGCCGTCGCAGTCTCCAAGTCCGTCCATCTAAGTGTCAGACCGAGTATCCTCGGCGACCGATACGTAACGCCGCCCGCCTCGTCTGCGTTATTTATTGGCCATTATCGGCAGATGAAAAGGATATTTTGAAGGCACTCGGCGCCGGTACGTCATCGGCAATTATCGGTCGATAAACGGACGCCTAATCGATGCCAGTGCGCCGCTCCGCAGTGCAATTACGCGTACCGTGGGAAGTACCGTAGCATTACTTTCGAGTGACGCTGACCGACCCGTGCATTGACCCACCGAGTGATTTTCTTTCATTAACTTGCACCGCTGCAAGTGATTGCCCGCAAAGACTTGTGCCCGAAATGACTGCAATGTTTCGAGCAGGACGTAGAACTCCCTCACTCCCACCGAGGTAGGACTACTTCACCTCCAGTGACTCGTAGTTTCTCCAGTCTCTAACCTGCACTCGCTGACCCCGTCAACAGCAGAACAGATGAAACTTTTTCATGAAAGACGAAGAACTTTGTGCGACCAACTTCCTTTCCAATATTAACTCAGACTTACATTTTTAAACAGGCATAAAGCGCGCATTTGCTCTGATGCTCCATCTATAGGTCTATCTCATTATGATGTTTTATTATTAATTTGTTATTATTATTACGCCTGTGTGTTTTTCCTGTTGTTAATTGCATGCATGTGCGTATGTATTAATCTATCGTTTCTTCGATGAATAAAGATGTATATATTCCGGCATGGTTGATGTTGCACACCTATCTCAGCCAGTGCAGAACAAGAAGGCGCGTCAACGATTATTCTATACGGCGTCTATTCCAATAACTGTTTCAGTCTAAATCGAAATTCCTGTTGCCATGCCAAGCCCTACTGCTTGCAAAAAGTTCACGAGAATTTATCAGTAACTTGCTGACAATGCTTGTTAGTGCACAGTCTTTGGGGTGGATGCAATGAAACACTGAAACTATGCAGCACGGATGCCGTGCGAGTGGATTCAAGAGATAGACGCACGGACGTGACTACACTGTAAGCCGGTGTGCGCAAAGACTGCATCGCCGCAGTTTGACGAATGAAGTCGCCGGCCCCGTGATAATCACAGCGACCGATCCCCGGCACCGATAAACTGCCGGATGAGCTGGCTAAAGTTCGGATCGGCGTCGATTGGTTACGACGCGCGGTGCGATTGATCAAGTGCTTGCGAGCTCGTTCATCCTTAGCTGCGACGACGACCAGTCGCCGTGCGCTTGAATGAACCGAGTTTGAGCAAGTCCAAGACAATGAAGATAGTGCGCGTGTCGGTTGTTATCAGGTCTTATCTAGACTTCAGCATTCAGTTGCAGAACTGGGACTGATTTTGCATTGTCTGCTAACTGCATACAACAATAAAACTTGTCGAAAACTTTGCATTTGAGCAAACACATGCGCATTATAGATTATTTTTTAGCGTTATGCGCTATATAAATTCACGTTTTACTTACTTCACTTCCACAAAGTTGCTCGAAAAATCGAAGTTTCGCGCCGCGAAAATTTCACAATAGCATTATATATATTTCCCGCACTGGATAGGACATTTCCTCGTCGTAATGTGCAAAGACTGTTTAAAAATTCACCCACTAACTTAATTCATAACATTCAGATCGCTCCACTGACCAGCCACCCAGATCAACTCAACTTGCCCATCCCTCCGTGAGCAGCCAGTAACACCAGTTAAACAAGTACATTGCGCGATGCACTGGCCCCGTATCCGTGGTCTTGCAGTGTAACCTGGTGTCTGAGTAAGGAAACGGAGGTCTGAAGTCACTACCGCCCTGTGGGCTTTATAGTTCGGAAAGGACTTTTGGTACGTTAGCGTTTCTGAATTAGAAGCTTAACCCAATGGCGTAACCAGCGGCATCGTAGGTTAAAAATACGAAAAGCAGGAAGTTGCAATTTTTTGACAGCCACTGCAAATTTTCAACAAACGAGATCATTGTTGCTAAAATTTCAATTTTGCACTTAAATTTCCCCAAATGAGAAGTTTCAGCTCCAAATTTAGCATTTTTTGAAGGAAAAATACCGACGGGAAGAAAATTTTTCGACAGTTTTGCAACGTTTAGGGAGAAATTGTCCTCCTATCTTTTGTAACGACGCCACTTGACGCAACGGCAGCAGACCTCGGCGGGAAACTGTAGTGAGTCGATGGTGTGCTCGGAGCCGACATTGTCCGTGCTGCCGAAGTGTAAGACGATTTCAGCTACTCGATAGTGATACGACAGCGGACCACCGCTGACGTTGACGTACTGGGTGGTCGCATCGTCCAGTGACAACCTGACGTCGTGACCCGTGTTCGTCAGTGTTCCACTCACCTTCAATAACACAACCATTTCATATCGTACAAAAGAACTGTCAAAACTGTATTGTGTTTTGGTGGGTGAAAAAGACCATTAAAATGGAACTTAGTCCTACAACACATAATAAATAATCTGAAAACAAACTCACGCAGAAAGGTGAGACATCGTAAATAATAATCAGCACTAAACTTATTCAAAGCATAGTCGTCTTGCAGTTTTTCTTGCATAATTAGGTTTGATCGTTCGTTTTGTTAGTGTCAATATCACACACAAACTGCGAACACCAAATTAAGCTTCAGCAGCTAGTAAAAACGTAAAATCCTTCTTCATCCGTACAAACCAACATACAGGCTCTTATCTCCGTTTCCTTAACCTTTAGCGAAACGTTAACTTGCACTGCAAGACGATTGATAGGCCTATTGGGCTAATGCATCGCGCTGTATGCCTGTTTAAATCTCAGCCATCACTGGTTCTCATTGCGCCTACTACGAAGAGATGGACAGGCTGAGCTGACTTGGGTAAAGAAATCTCAGCAGTTGTGACTTCACAGAATTCTGCACGAAGGCTGCGACGAAATGTGAGTTGTCAGCACTGCTGTGGAGAAAGATAGTCGACTAGGCGTGACGGTTTATCGACGACGCTATTTAGCCGGTCGAGTACAAAAGGTGACGATTTGTGCGCATGCTCGTCATTCGATACTGTTTCCTGTCGCCGTGTCACGGAGCTATAGCGGCGATGCTACGGAGACCGACGCCGATTGGCTCATCACCGCGCGTAGCAGGAGAATTTATCACCATCGCCATCGATCGACCGGGACACCAGATATGTCGACATTTCGTGTTAATTTCTCTTCGTTCTCAGCTGTTCGCTGCTTCTACCGCGGCGTCAGTTGTAGATTTGCAGTTTCGATTCAACAACGACGAACTCCAGCCGTGGTTGGCTTGATGTACAAGACAACAGCGCTACGCGTTAAGTGCTAAATAATGCCTTTTTGTACGAACAGACGAAGGCAGGCAGTATACTGTTACAGTGGTCGACAACGTCTGCGTTCGTCATCGACCTCAGCACTGGCTGTATCACTGTATCACTGTTCTCCGCGATCGGCGACCGAGCGTTTCCCGTCGCCGCAGCAGGAACTTGGAACAGTTTGCCATCAAAAGTATGACGTCATCAGTGTCTCCGATCATTCAAGACTATAAACTCAAGTCCCATCTTTTTTCCGCCTCTTTCCCACAATGTAAGCTATCAAACGAACGAGAAAATTACTTTAGCTTTGTTTCCATTTAACGCAACGCGCAGAGGGCAAGAATAGACACCCTTTCTATCCTAGCTCGCGCTTTAGCTGTTACGTCGCTTGCGGCACATGCGTCAGCTGCATCCTTCGCGTTTGCTGCGTACTTTTCTTGCGTCGCGCCTGCGTTGCCTGGTCAGAAGTGTGCAAGGACCTTGGGTTGCGAGCGTTTTGTTAGACTAATGGAAACCATGCTGAAAGTTATTTTTCCCATTTGTCTGATATTGCAGCAACAATAAACTATACATACGAGTATTTGTTTATTAAGACAGTTAACAGTCGCACTTAGACAACAAGTGAAGTGAGAAAATAACCTAAATAGTAAACAAAAATGGTTTAACAACAGAAAATACAGAAGTCTAAAAACTGTAAGTGATAACTATGACACCGCGCTAAACAGCCAAAAAAACAAGCAGTCACAAACAAAGCTACAGTTTGTTCAATTACTGCAGACTTCGTTCTATATGTTACTTACTCGGTGCTTGTCGAATCGCACAGGATTCAGATGTTCGTCGTAAAGCAGTTGTTTTGGGTCGATGTCGATTGGAGACTGGCGCTTGCCTTTACTGCACAGGCTCCACTCGGGGTTGACTAGTCCCCAGAACTCTGGCCCTATAAGAAAGAGCACAAGCGGCATTTTGCACTCAATGTTGGCAGCAAAACCACAAGGTACAAAGCAAAGTATATACAATTAGGCGCCAAGACCTTTAAAGTTACTTCAACGATAAACAACAATCAAAAAATATATGTCTGAAAATATCCTAAACGCGTTTTTTTCGCAGAATGTCATCGTCTTTGCTAAAGAGTGTTTACAACACACTGCGACGACGCATGACGACTTCAGTATTCGTTTCCTGCAGATAGGCCTACATAATTACACACGTAAAATACTAGATATCGTTTAGCAGCTGAATGTTTACTCATGTTAGGATCGAAATAAAAATTATATCAAAATGTGTTACACTTTGGCTGAGTTATGGGCAAAGACAGAATTATTGCTTTTTCCAGATGCGGTGCAAATAATCTTGTAATTATATCCCACAATTCAAGCTAATTTAAATTGTTGGTTGAACAGATGCATATGGGCGCCGTATAGTGGTTCATGACTTGGATCGATAGACTCGGGCGAACGTTGTTTTGTTCTTAGCGCGCATGCGCGACACAGCAACAACAAACTGCAACCGGAAACAAAGGTGCGTCGTTTGTGATCATTCACAAACGATCTGAGACTGAGCCGCTGTGTACGGCAAGACACATCCCACGAGAATAGCGTTATTATTTACCGTTCGCTTTTATTGTGTATAGTCTAATGCACACGCAGCAACGTGCGAGACGATGCGATGACGCTACACGGCTGGAAATGACAAGACATATGTGGTCCGGGGTTACGGCTGTCATACGGCCGTAATCTCGTCTTAAGTTGTTTCCGTCGTCGCACAAGCCGTATATCATACATCACAGATTATCACTCCTCCGTATAAACAGCTCAGCTTTGTCTCCCTTCCTTCATAAACTCTTCCGATTTCATTTTCCTATCCACGTTACTCTTGTCATTTCTGCCAGTAGTTATAAGCTTACACCGTTTGTCAGAAAAAAAAATCCACAAAGCCACCGAGTTGTTGTCACGGTAATCTTAAAATTGCCACGACGGCGGGCATGTTCTGTTAGCCACTAAAATGATAAATCTTCTTGTTTAACCACTAGTGTTTGGCCCCTTATTCTGGTGCACTTAAACACTTGCTGGTGGGTAGATCGATGTCTTCGACCTGTCGACGGTGCACGCTAGCAGATCGAACCAATTGAACTCGATCCACGTTAACGCCATTCGCATATTCATTAGTTGGCATCCTGTTGTCACATGCGCGACCGAGGCCAGAAAATCAGACAGAAAACTAAAACTGACGTGTGATGTGCGGTAAGCTTACACAGAAGCTTGACGACCTCACAGAATGGCCGGACCGAAAGGCGCAACTGCCTGATTTCGTGTGAACTGCGTCGTAAAACAGCGAACGCGTCGATTCATGTCGTCGCCGTTTCCGCTGCATTAAATACGCATGAACACTAGCAGCCCATGCACGCGGCTGCCCACTTAACACGACGTGCCGCTCGGCGACACTTTCTCTGGCTTATTTCAGAGCCCACCACACACGTCGGGTATCGTCACTGCGACAGTGCGACTGCGTGGAATATGTCCTCAAGAACTTGCACAGAACACAGCGGTCTGAATACTGTCAGTGCAAGAAGTATACCAAGGGTCGGTCAGTTGACCTCACATAACGACAAGCTTTATCCCGTTGAAGTTTGGTTCCATCTGCAAAAAAAAATGCAAGTAGCAGACCGCAAAGACCGCATATACTATACAATATTGTTCATTATCTGTTTCATGCCAATCCGGCGCTAGCTGAAGCATTTAAAATGGCTTCTAATGGCGAATAAAAAATTGAACATACACGCTTCAGTGCACTACGTTTACGTAGATTGATCAAGCGATCAGTAGGGCCCACGATTTTCCACGGTAAATTTTGCCAAATTCCGCCGGCCAGTTCGCAAAATTCCGCGGCTCATCGCGGCAAAATTTTCCAAATTCCGCGGCTTACCGCGGCCTTCCATTTGCGCATAAACTAAGCTTTATTCTGTTAAAAAATCTTCAATTTTGGATCTGGCATGGCGCTCAGTTATGCTAGCAACATACAAAAAATTATCGATCTTTTTTTTCAAAAGTTTAATTTGTCAATTAGTCGCATTGTGTAATTTACGATTGTGACGTATACGATGGTAATTATCAGTAGGGACGCAGTTTTGGGCAGTTCAGTTTGAGTTTTTGCCGTGATATAGTTAGTCTAAAGCCGACGATCATACAAATCATCGGTCCTTTCTTAACTTCTGTAAAATTTCCTGAAATTCCGCGGCAATATCAAAATTCAGCAGAAAAAGGCAAATTGCGCGCTCGGCTCGAAATTTCGCGGCCCGCGGAAAATTGTGGGCCCTAGCGATCAGTGTCGGGAACGATCAGCTTCGATCACTGCAGTAAAATGCGACCATGCTGAGCATGTGTTCAAGCGTTAAGCATGGCCAGCCTTTACTGTAATTATCGAAGCCGATCGTTTCTGAAACTGTGTGATTGCTCAAATTACGTAGAGCACTGTTCCGCTGTTTATGCGCCACCCGGTGTAAAACGAACTAAGTGATAGTGTCATCGATATAGTCGTTAGTATAGTTTAGGTGACGATACTCAGATAAGACAAACGTCCGACCGCAGACCAGCCGCTGAGTCCACGTCGCTGACCATGCGATAGAGCTGTACGGGTTACCCGTACCCGCCAAGCATAGGTACGGGTACAAGTGCGAATTTTGCCGCACTCGGCCGGTATGAATTTTGACGTACCCGTACAGCTGTACCCTGCACTCGCGGCTAAAGACTTCGTCTCGTGAATGAATAGACTTAACTGATGTTGCACTGTCTGTTGTACGGCTGTCGTCGTCGTCGTTGGGCCAAGCTGCTGCTGCTGCTGCTGAGGCTGCTGCCATCAAGTTATGAGTTATTGTCCGCAGTTCTCAGTCTTCTAGTCAGTCCAGTCTGCACCGACCGGTGCACGCCATGCAGTAAATCACCGGCGATCAGTTAGCGCAAGTTACTGTCTCGTCGGTTGGTCGGTCCGGATGCATGGCTATGGAAGCAGAGAACGACGCCGTCCGTACGTCCGCACTCCGCAGTCTTTTGTTTGCGTCGCCTGCCGCAGCAGCGTGCGGCTGGCTGCATGGTCTTTGATGATCGCAGACTAACGACGACACATGCATCGACAACAGTTATCGCTCAAGCTCCACTTGCTTATTTAGGCTCAGACTCCGTTAGCTTCGATCTGTTGCGGATTTGTTCTACAACATGCTGTAGAACAAATCCACGGCAAGTCGAAGTAACGGAGTTTGGACTTATGTGGGCCTTCGTTTCAGTCAATCGCGCTATCTACTGGTTGAAGATAACAGCAGGTACACAAAAAGAAGTCGCAACGCGTCGCGGCTTCAATCAAACAAGAACATTTTCGGTAGTCGTTTAAAATGCGCAAAACAGACGCTTCGCTGTTGAAGTTCGACCGGTCCTGCTGCTGTGAAGCTTCTGTCGCCAATCTGTGACTGAGTCCGTGGCTGACGTCCTACACGGTGTGACTTTGAATGTAAGAATTGTTACGTGGCTAATTGCTTCAAATGCATTTACCGTTGGGTGGCGTCGAAGAAGCTTTGCTGTTTTCTGATAAATTTTCTGCGGGCGGCCATGCTCGAGTGACGGAACTAGGAGAAGACACGTCACGGACTGCTTTATCAACTATTTCCATTATAATACAGCAGCACGTCTTGTGAAGAAGGACTGATTAAATGCAAAAGTTGGTGTCCGCAAGACTGGTCGTAATCACATCGCGCCGGCAGACCAGCGAGACAAGACTCAGTAGGGTCAGTGCCCGGCGCCGTCTAATTGGCTTGACGAACGAGCATGAACGACCCCGACATCGATGCAAATCGACTTCCGGTTATCCGCGCGGACGTGCAACTGACGACACACGCGTGAATTGTTTAGCGCCGTCGATAAACGACCGATGGGTGGTCCGTGCGGAAGGCCTCGTCCCGGCCGGGCCGTGGACGAACTGCAGCGAGGTCCCGGCGAGGGGAGGAGGGCGAGTGAGAGTGAACGATGTATCTCGTGGTCGACGTCGTCGCCGCCATCTTTGCTTAAGCATCGCTCCGTCCGTATCCAATGATCGATCGTGCCAGAGAATACCCCGTCCTACCGACACACCGCAGTCGAGTGGCTGAGATAAGGCGATGCGGGTCAACGGACGCGGATACTTCTGATGACAGCAGCCCAGCTCTCCTCTGCGAAGAATAGAACTCACCGATGACCCTTGCCACCACGGACTGGCGACCTGGAAAATATATGCTGATAGCTGCACCAAACCAGCTTCTGGACGGCAGACTGGTGTGGCACTGCAGTCACCTCATAGACCCGTACAGTAGCTCGACGTCGTCTATGGGCAATATTACGCCTGTCACGTTTGCAACAAGAAGCGCAGTTGTCGCTAGGTAAGGCCGACCGTACCACCCATGTCCGAAGGCCAGCATCCGACTTCTGGTCGCGGAGAGAAAGCAACTTACCTGAACTGACTACACCTATAGTGACGCTGCTATATCGAATTCTGCAATCAACGATATGATAATTAAGTGATGAATGCAAGCGGCAACTTTGCGTTCAAAATTGCGGCCAAACCGCTGCAGATAAAGACATGTTTACTATTGATAGCCTATAGCAACCTGGGTGAGAAGGCTAAGACACTGAACAATTTTTTCGTCTGTGTTTACTAAAGAGGATGTTGATAATATTCAGTTGCCTGAATCTTGCTTTACTGGCCCGTCGACTTGGAATTCGCTACCAGACAGTCTTCGTGACCCAGAACTGAGTTTCGATACTTTCAAACGTCAGCTGAAGACATACATTTTTGCGAAATATTGATGATAAAATGTATCAAGCGCATTAGAGATCTTTTTGAGTATGCGCTATATAAATTTACACTTTACTTACTTACTTACTTACTTACTTACTGGTGATTGTCATGAAAGATTGTGTGACACTGAGATGGACTCAGCTACTATTGCAGACAAACTGAATAAAATGCAACTTGACAAGGCAGCTGGTGATGACAACATATCGCCAAGACTCTTGAGACCCTTAGCTGGGAGGAGCTTGCTATTCCGATAGCTAACTTATTATATTTAGAAAGTCACTAGACACTGGTTGTGTTCCACGATACTGGTGTACAGCAAATATATCTCCGCTTTTCAAAAAAGATCGAAGGTGTCAACCAGACAACTACAGACCAGTCAGTTTAACCAGCCAAATTGTTAAAGTTGCTGAATTAGTTCTCAGGGATGAAATTGTTCAGCTCTGGAGAAGTTTAGTCTGATTAAAAAATCGCAGCACGGTTTTCGCAAAGGCTACTCGTGTGTCACAAACTTGTTGTCCTTCTTGGAACTTGTAACAGCTAGTCTTGATGCGAAGCAGTGTGTAGATACTATCTACCTTGATTTTGCTAAAGCATTTCATAAAGTACCTCAACAACAACTGTTACTAAAGCTAAAAGCTCATGGAATCGATGGAGTTATATGCAGACGGACCGAGGCCTGGTTGAAGAACAGACGGCAGAGGGTTTGTCTGGAGGGCTCTTGTTCAAGCTGGAGAGAGCTTTGCAGTAGTGTGCCTCAAGGCTCCTTGCTCGGCCCCATTTTGTTCTTGATTTTTATCAATGACCTTGAAGATGGTACATCGAGTCGTGTGTTTAAATTTGCAGATGATACCAAAATGTCCCGCGAGGGACAGTGAGGTTGATCGGAATGAGTTGCAGAGCGACTTGGACGTGGTTTGCAAGTGGATTATTCGTTGGCAAATTGAAGTCAATGTGATAAAATGCAAGTCTATTCGCTATAGTACATTAGTTGCTGATGCAGATTCGTCATATTCCATGTATGGGAAGCCAACTGAGAAAGTGTCATCAAAAAAAACTTGGGTGTTGTTTTCTCCAGGGACTTGAAAGTAGCTCTTCACTGCAAAGAATGGCAAGGCAAATAAAATGCTCGGCAAATTAAGTACAAACATCGATCAATTTTAATGAAATTGTACAAATCACTTCTCAGACCACACTTGGATTGGATTATTGGTCATCTGACTGGAACCGGTACTATAGCAAGTACAGAGAGTTACTTGAGAGGGTTCAGCATCGTTTCACTCGATTGTTTCCGGAATTACGAGGATTGCCATATGATGAAAGACTTCGGCAGCTGGATCTGTGGTCTTTAGAGGAACGACGCAACAGAGCAGATCATACTGAAATGTGCAAAATGTTCAAGGGTTTCACAGCTGTTCCATGGACGAATTTTTTTCGTAAAAGTGAAGACAGCAGGATTAAAGGTCACAGTTTGAAACTTGTCAAGAACCACTACCATTGCAATGCACGTCTTCAGTTTTTCTCGCAGCGTGTTATCAACCGGTGGAACAGTTTGTCACAAGATGAAGTAAACGTTCCTTCGGTAAATTCATTTAAGAGCCGCTTGGAGAAGAGACGTAGTCGTCAGATGGACTTCTTTAAAGACTTATAACAAGTCTACAAGTTCTACCAGCTGTACGATTCGCAACAGTCATCTGCATGGAGTTCTGATGATACGTGTGTCTGCAACGGGTGCAGCTGCACCCAGTGAGTACCCGGTGAGTATAGAAAATCGTCATCGCCCTATCCAACGTATAGCTTCGCCAGTGTACTTTTTGCCGCAATGCATGTGTTACAGACGACAGACAGACGACAGCTTGTGCCATAGGCACGACCGTTAGTATGGTAGGCCAAAAACCAGCATAATCGATTCTTAACTGTTTTAATAACCGCGGAATACTTTCAAAACATTGGAATTTCTTTACTACTTCTGTGTGTTGCTTTAATTTGCTTCAGCGTGCACTAATTTTATTGCATGTTTGTCTTTACTCTTTAGATGTTTTCTATGCTAAAAAAACAAATCTATACTAAACGTATGCAGGGTGAACCAATAAAACCGGACTGTATTTGAAGAATTATTGTAATTTTTTAACTGTTGATACGAAAATACGAGGTAAAATAAAAATACCACATTGAACCTGTCTGATTCTATAATAAGCGACTAACACAAAATGCTGGACGTGTTTTAAAGATTATCGAAATCGACAAATGGCCACTAAGGTATCCAGATATGAACCTGATTCCATCCGGGGAGCACTGTTAATCTGTTCGTCTGTACCGACAGAATATGCATTGCGTTGTACACCTCTGAGAAGTGCCGTTGAGCTGGTAGGAACTGATCAATCAGGTTTTGATTGACAAAGTAAGCAAATGATCAGCGACTGAGAGGAATTGTCGCAGTCATTCAAGCTCCAGCGTGTAGAATATATTGTGCGCCATATATGCACTAAGTTGCAACTCGTGTTGTATATTGTATTACGAAACTTACACTCTGTTGTTTAGTGGTTGTTATTAACAGTTCTCAGTGCACATCTTTTCATTTGAGGTTCAGATATGCAAGGTTCATTTTTTTTTATTTCTCACGCCAATTTCTTTTTTGCAAATTTCCCATTAGATAATTAATTAGTGGCATCACATGATTTAAGCACATCTCATTCTAAAATGAAAATGTTTTTTTAGTTCCAAGTATTTAATTTATTTTTATTGCAACTGTAAAAAACTGCAAAAGACACCCTATACATACGCAATGACACCTCTGTGCGAAAGTAGGCCTATGCAATATCAGAGTTAATATTAACGAGACTCGATAAGTCTAAACCCCGCATACGGATAAAGCAGCACAAGACCGGATCGTTAGACCGCTGCATGTCACGTGCAGACTGAAAGAGCACATAGTCTATTTTGCCTTATACCATATTTAAACTTCTTTACTATTAAATTAAGCGTAAACTAGGGGTATTCCGCTGAGAATCTTGATATACCTCAGATTTATACGAGAAAAGCTACATAAAAAACGCTACGTCGAAAACTTAACATGACGCGACACGTCAATTCGCACACGAAGACCGACTATTAATAAAGCTTTGCAGACAATAGCTTATTGTCTTGATGTCGTCACAAGGCGACTGACTGCACACGAGGCTACTGACAGTCGACTGACTGGTGGGGAGCCGATTTACTCGGTCGTGATAAACTCGGTCTAGGAAAAGTCGATCTCTAGGTAAACTCGGTTCCGGTAAAGTCGGTCGCAAAGGCAGTAAACTCGGTCGAAATACTTGGTAATCAGAAAACTTTGCTGCATAAATTACATAGGCCTATTTGACTAAAATGACAATGTAATTGATTCCAAAGTTTTCTGCAACAATTCGATGAAAATTTACAGTTTGCATTGCATCATCAACGTGCCGGTGGCGCCAATAAAGACAATTTCATAAGACAAAACTCCATATATCTCTAAAATGTAAACGATTTTTTCATGCACCACGTTTGCAGTGCCCACAAAGGAGAGTTCAAGCCACATTACAGTATTTTGTTTGATTTAAAAATGATAACAATCTGAAGTTAAAAAATAGACGCGTTGGCAGTTAAATTTTACAAAGGTATTTTCTTACTGCTTTCATGTTTAATATTTTTTTTAAATATGACGTTATTTTCGACGTTATTTCTAGTTGTTGCGAATCTCGACCGAGTTTACTGCCTCTACACAAAACCGTCGACCGACTTTATTGAAACCGAGTTTATCTACACCCGACTGATGAAGTAGGTCGTTGATGATAAACGACAGGACGGGCACCAGCTTCTCGCTGTCGTCGTTGAGTTGAGCACCAGTTCTCGGCAATACTCACTACTCGTACTGCTGATTGTAATTCGTTCCCAGTCCCAGCAAGCACTGCGGCGGATTAGTGGCATAATCCGAGACATTGCAGCGAACAAATAATATGACCGCCGCACCGCAGACACAGGCCTATATACAAACTGTGCAGTCGCTTCATCTAATTCTGCGCATGTAGCTTCGTGACTGCACTCAGCGAACATTAATTAGATAGACCGTTGAACGCGGTGAGTGACTGACCGTACAGTAGGATGGCGCAGAATACAGTGAAACATTTCATTGTTTCGATTATTATAACATGTCGACAGTACTTAAACAACTGGAGTTAGTCGAACAGTGTTCATCGTAACATAATTTACGTGTGTTTTAGCTGTTTTATACGCAAATAGACCTAAACCTACGCTGCAAAGATCAAAGCTAATTTTGTCCGAAAAAGTAACTGAGCAATAACTACGTAAACAATTGCATGTTGCACTTTTTATGTGCCACACTATAGGTCCATAGAGCTCTAACATGGACAAAAAGAACCAAGGCTCCCTCAAAAATTGAATCACATTTGGTTTCATCGAAACTTAAAACAGTCCATTCTGTCTCAACCGTATAAATCGTTCATTTGACCCCCAAATTTTTACCCAAACATTAGCTTTTTACTACTTATTCTGCCGTTTGATATACTGGCTAAAAAGCTGTTACAACAAAATGTGGTTCGAAAAATAAAGGCAAATTATTTTAAAACAAGCACGCAATAAATTCATTTACGCAAAAATTTACAAAAAGTACTAGAAATGTTAAGCATGTAAATCATAAGTTGAATGAAAGTGTGAAGACGACAAACGTACCTGATATTCCTTCGTAAGTCCACCACTCTGACCATGACGAGCACGAGCCTGCATCAACGCGAAATAATGAAGTAATACAACAGCGTTGAATTAAATCTAACAAATTCATAACTATGTACAGAGTGGTCCAGAAAAAAATAAAGCTAAGTTTACGGCACCATGATTTTGCAACCTTGCGCCACAGCGTCATGAGGTTTTCGGCAAAATGCTCAGAAAAAATTGCCTATATGACACAGAAAAGCCAGTATCTGAAATCTGAATACGGCAATTCGTTGTTTTGCAGCTGTAAAATCTTTTTTTGTATCGTATGAACTACAGTCTATAGTATAACTGCAGCGTCATGCAGGTGATTAGGTTAAAACGAGGTTTGATTGGCATGCGGCGGTGCGTTAAGCGAGCTTAAAATTAAGTCAGTCGTAAAATTGACGGCTGCTGCAGCGGCCGAGCTGCCGCGAGTGGTCGTCGTTATTTCTGTAGTTCTAAGGAGCTGGAACACACTGGTCGGTGGGCCGCTGGTCGGCGGGCCGATGCGCGTATCGAGTCCATCGGGCATGATTAGTCGTCGACCGGCACCGGGCATGTAGCCACGGCTTGGCTCGCAGTCGTCCGTTGTCAGAGTTAGAGGCTCAGCGGTGAGGACGATTTCAGATCAACGGCGCGGTGCTGGCCTTGAAGTGTGCCGAGCGGCATATCTGCTCGTGGCTGATAGCAACCGATCAGCGCCGTCGTCGTTCCAGCGGCAGCAACGTTCTTCTCCGTGTACAGCAGTAGCCTACGACTAGAGACTAGATAGGCCTACTATAGAAAGGGACGACGAGATATATGCCTGGCTGGCCGCAGACTGCGACGCAGCCACGCAGTAATGCCAGCCACATGGGGAAAAACACGAACTTCTCACTGTCTCCGAGACAGACGTCTCTCTTCACACCTGTATTCTTGGGCACCAAAACGACGTAGGGCATCGACATTTCGACGAGTTTCGACAACGGCAAGCTTGAAATAAGAGGTTGCTAAGTAATTACAAGGACAAACGACCAAAAATGGCGGCGTAGTCGCGCCGAAACGGTTATGCCAAGTGCCATTATGGTCATTGTTCGTTTTCGCAATCATTTCTATAAACATTGCTTAAGCTCGCCGTGGTGGAAAGACATACACTTGTTTGTCATTAGAAAAATTCGAAGTTTCGATTCTCTATCACGCATTTCTAAAAAATATAAGCGACCACATCTCTATTTCCAATTCCAGTGGTCCAGTATTTGATAAAAATTCGCAGTTTTAGAATATTCTGTGCATTTAAAATGTGTTCAAAACGACAAACGGAATGAACACTGCATTGCACGCTGCGACTTTCATTTAAGTTAATTTCGTTTCGTCTCGGTTCAGTTGAGATCAGTCGCTTCGTGCGACGTCAAGTTTGAATTGACGTCAAGACGTTAACTTTTTGTGCTTCAGTCACTGGCTGGATAAAATTGATGATTTGATTGTCGTATGTTGTATTTTAAAAAAAAATTGTAAGAAAGACCCAGCCCAACTACATGGGGCCAAAATTTTTACTAATGCAAAAAAGTGGAAGCCTTTTAATTCTTTTCAACTCCAAGAGCATCAAAAAAGTTGGGCCTAAGCATGAGCATCACAACGAAACTGCCTCTGAGATCTATAGCCTGATTTCAGAAAAAATACACTGTTTACATGTGAAATATCTGGCCTGGTCTACATGAAGTTTCATCATTCATGCCACCAACAGTTTAAGCAGTTAAAGAATGGCTATTTGTTGCATGTTGCCCTATAGCATAAAGCTTCACCGTGGATGACGGCGGAATGATTTCGCAGTCGAAACAGTTTAGTTTTTACATTTTTCAGATACGCTGAACAATGATTGGACATTAATTTTATGAGTAGTTTACGTAGAATAATCTTACAACCAATATTATCGTATTATTTATTTATTTATTTTAATAATCAGAGCACTGCAGCACGCATATCGTAGCAGCTTGGCCATAGCTATCACGCAGCACTAACATGTACTTTTTGTACGTCAATTTTTGAAAGTCTGTTTCTTGTGCTGGCTCGTAAGCAACGTCGTCGCGAAATACGCGTCGTTTCCGATAAGTTTTTGACGTCCGTTGGCTTTTTAAACTAAAAATTGGCACATGGGTTATACTTCCGCTTTTTAAAATGATCGCAAAATATTTTTGTTTTTTTTTTTGTTTTCGATTTAGGGGCTTGTACGGGACAGACGAACGGACAAACAAGCAAGACCTGTAACGCGGCCTATTAGAACGGCCGCATAATAAACCGATCATATATCGCAAACTCACCGAGCGCGATGCAGCAGATGAAGTGAATGATTTGAGTAAGTCTAAGATCGTTCCAGTCCATTGCAGCAGACTTCACTCGGCAGTGCAGGCTGATGAGCGTATGCCGCCGAGAAACGAGTTCGTTCAGCGTTCTACTCGCAGCCGCAACCAACTTGCACGCGCTTTGCCGCTATATAGCAGCATTTTGCAGCGCCAATGGGAAAGCAGCGACGTATTTAGGCAGGGTCCTTGCGCCTGACCCTTGAAAGTGAAAACAACTCTAACTGCACAAGAAAAATTAATCATAAAAAAGTAGGCAGGCTTGACGCAAAATTATTTCTGCAGTAGGTGCAGCTAGGGGTCTTGTTCACGTCTATGAATAGCTTACAATTAGGTCTACATACTCCCACGGGTACGACGTGTTTAGGTTTCGGCTTCTGGTGGCTTTGCTTAAACTACACAGATAGGAGTAAAAATGTCAGAAGCGTGTAAAAGAAATTAATCTCAGTTTTTGTTGCAGTTCCGTAACGTGAATTGAAAATAATTCTTAAGATTTAATTACGAATAACAACATGAATGTAAAAAACTGTGTAGCGCTTTAAATTCATCGACTTACTTAAGTTACTTCGCCAGCAGAAATGTTCTCTGATAAATATCTTAATTGACACACCTTGCCCTTGGTCTTACATACAACAAGGAAACCCAACTGTCGCTAAGAAAAACGCGCTACAGCCTATACACTTTCTATTGCAGTACTGACCTTCATGGTCATCCAAGATCGATGACTTTTATTTCATCTGAAAAGGTTTATGTTACTTCCCATTACTGATTAATGGTAATCTCACCATTTTCGAGGTAGACGTATGGTCAGTTTTCCGTTGACAAACGGACAGTTTTTCTAGGCCTACACCCTACACCCTCCATTCAACCAAAATGTTGGCAATGTTTGCCTTGCACTACGAGCTGAAATTTTGGGGTCTATACCAAAATGGCCCAAAACCAAAACGGCCCAGGCCAAAACGGTCCACAGTTGTTAGAACTTCTGCTTCTCGCTGCCGCGTGTGCATTGTATGAGGTGCATTGTGTGAGAATTCGTGTGCTAGCAATTTAAAATTCGTAAAAATTCACGAATTTGACAAAATTCTGAAAGTTGTGAAAATTAGTTTTTGCACATTCCCAATAAACATTAACCAGAACTAATATAATTACTACGCGCGACAGCACGCGGTGGTGAGCGCATACTAGCTATCGTGATTCTATCTGTCCGTCACATCGCGGTACCCAACCAAGCTCAGGCAGAATAGAGACGCCGGGTTTTAAAATCATCGTATAATAGCGTAGTCTCTAGCTTATTGTGACAAAATTTCGTGCCGCTGGGTAAGGAGATTTCCTCGAACAAAGACGTCAGAAAAAAAGTATTCCCTAAATCATCTAACGTAAGAACGAGTGCAGAAAGTCAGACTCGTTGTTTATCGTAACAAGCACTGACGAGCTTTCCAAGATACCAACATTGATGACCTTGAACGTCCTTGAAATAAAACAAACACATTTTAGCAAACTTTTTTCGTAATTTTAGGCCGCGAAAAAATAATAGGTCAAGAAAAAATAATTGTGCCGCAATTATTGTAAAACGATGCTGTCGCGCGTCTCATGAGCATTAGCTCAGACTTGTTCTAAAAATTCGTAAAATTTTAATTCTGAGTCTGTGCTGAGGTGTAACGAGACAGCTATAGTGTGTCATGTTTTGCTTATTCTTTTATCTGTGTATGATTGACGCACATGCGCTTGGGCCGTTTTCGACCTCTGTGTGGGCCGTTTTCGACATTCGCGGGGCCGTTTTGGTTTTGGGCTGTTTTGGTCATTTCCCAAATTGTGCATGCTTATCATGAATATCATGAATATCTTGTGCATGAATATCAGTGACCGACGCTCTGCAGCTGGCAGAAGATCGCTCGTTTTGGCGACAAATCGCAACGACGGGATGCTACGGCTGAAAGCTTCGCGTCATGATGATGATGGTGATGCATGTTTAGGTTTAAGACATATAGCTAATTACTCGTGTAAGAATTTTTTTCCCTGAGATCTGACGCTTAGCCACAATAGGCCTACGTTCGTGACAGACGACAGACAGACGACAATCGTGCCATAGATGCCTACAGCTCTGTAGGCATAGGGCCTGGCTGTAGCGCGCCAAAAAGCTAGCGCAGCCGCCTGCGACCAGCCGTTTGAATGGTAACCGTTTGCAGACGAGTAAAATATCTTGGCGTTCTATTAGACACAGTAAGCTTATACCACTCGCCTCCTTTCGCCGCTTCGCGGAGTTACAGCCGCTTTGCAAATATTTTTTATTGGAAATACTGTGTAGGGTATCAGCAAGTCAATTCAATATCGCATAGGCCCTACAGCAATATTTCATCATCCGCATTTACCAGAATATTGTCATTGTTGTGCAGTCTATTGATCATCAATATGAAACACACGGTGACTGAATCAATGAATCGCCCATTCACAACGTTCGATTAACGGAAGTCGATGTTAACAAAATAGATTCGGTCCGCTGTCGATAGCTGCGGCTAAGGACAATGTGGACAGTGTCGTAAGCATATACGATTGTCAGTCATAGTACACACACAGGCTTAATGCAGTCCGGAAAATGCAATAGGCCTACAGTAATAACTACAATAAGCATTATAACCTGTACAAAAATATTTATTTTTGTATTGCAGCTGTACTGCACTTCTAGAGTCCGCATTATACGATCTTCATTATACAGTACGTTGTATTATTGCGGTAAAAATGTTTCAACGCGTTGAATATGCTGGATCTAACAAGTATTTCAGCAATGCTCACGTGACGTGCGACAGCGTCCGTGCTGCCATCTGGGCAATCAGTGTACAACGTGCAATACAACAGTGTAGCCAAAATTACGTCTTCCACGTTCACCGTTAAATTTGGGCACCGTAACCATTCGGTTCCAAATAATTCTAGCTTTCTAACGGTCCAAACCGCGTCCAAATCGGTGCAGCCTTTCCGGAGATACCTCTTACAACTAGGCACATTTAAACAGCCCCACGTAATTGACCATACCCTTCCTTTTCTATTTTCTAGTGCGGACGGTTCTGAAAATGGAATCATCCTTCCGTAAAAAAACGAGTGACGCCGATCGGTTCCTCACTCTGCTTGCGGAGTTCGAAGAGAACCGGCCTCGTATAGAGTCAATTTACTTAACCTATATCTACCACCAAGAACTGGTGCAAGCACCTACGGTGATAGTATATAATTCGGTGTGGGTGCGAGCACCTCGGTGTTCCAAGCTACTAGTCGTTTCGACGTTATTGCTGAATAAGCTACGGCTACAGTGAAGACACCCTGCAGTAGGTTCACTGGCTTGGAGCCGAGCACCGAGTGCTCCGGGAAAACAACCCCGGTCTGGGATAACCGGCGACTCCTGTGGGCTCCGGTTAAGCCGGACATACATGGCGCGTCACGCCTCTAAATCGGTTAGGGTTTCCATTAGCTTACCGACCGGCAACTGGCGAATCACGAAGATGGGAACCGATAGCAGCAAGTCAACCGGTAGTGGTAAGATTTCGTAGAAGAAGGTCTTTCGAAGTAGCAAATCTACCGACAGTGAATTATCACTTGAACCGGCCAGTTGCCGCACCGACAAAAGTAGGGCAGGTTACCGCACACCAGAACCAAATCTAGAACCGCTAGCTTCACAACCCTCCGCTCAGCTCGGAGCGCGTCATACAGACGTTGAACCGCAGACCCAACGTAGTGAGATAACCGACCCATGCAAACCGCTAGCCCAGATAGTACGATCGAAACACCTGGATCCGGTAGGATTCACTCGGAACCTTACCGACAGTCTACACCGATCAATGAAACGCAGTCTTCCCGGCCACAGGTCATCCAAGGTCATGTCACCGAAGGGCTTCGAAAACGAGAAAGGTTACAATAGCAATGCGTTTAGAAAGGGTACTCAAATTTGAAGCCTCTGTAGATGACTCCTTGAATTAAAAGTCAAAACTCAGACGATAATAAATTTAAGTTTATGTTTAAAATTTCACATGTAAGTTAACTAGTTTTGTCTATAGATATCTCCAGTACGTGTAATGTCAGTGTAGTTCACTGTTGTAATATGCACTGTAGCCTAAGATTGCGAAAAATCAGTAAAACGTATTTTTAAAGATTACATGGACCATGGTCGTTCAAAGTCATCAATGTTGAGTAGGACTACAGACAGCTCGTCAGTATGTGCTTAATTGTTATAATAAGCAGAAAGTCGATTTAAGTCTATCTGCAGTCGTTTACACTCTGAATTAGTAGATAGTAGCAGAAATCGCGCATTTTGAATGGGTGCCCAAATTTGACGCCCGCTTACGAAGTAGGCGGTACGAAGGACACCTTGAACTTGAAGAACCGAAATTTTAACTGCTAAAATCTACGTCAATGCTGAAAATTTTATTCGTTGGTTGCTGAAATTAAAAATGTTAAGCTGAGGTACTCAGTTAATTAATTTGACGTAACCTATTTTATATGATCAGCGTACATCAACGTCACGCTGGACAGACTGAGAGACAGACAACTTATGATGAGAGTAAAACTGAAATCTGCACATGTCTAATAATCCACAGAATATTTATTACACGTGGGTGTGATGCAATGTTTACGTTTTAGTGTTGCACTTTTTGGAGCTATTAATCCGGCTGTTTTTGATAAATGTAAGTTACCGTATTGAATTGTTACATTTTGGAACTAACTTGCGTTACATATTTTTAGGTTTCGCACAACACCTTTTTATTTTTACAACATATGCAATGCTTTTTTGTTAGTCCCCTCGGTTGATGGGCGTGTGGGAGGATTCATGGAACTTTCGTAGCCGAGAACTTTCGTTCGGCGTGACGTCCCTTGGAATTTTCGTTTTCTGACATTGATCATTATTTAACTCCTTTTATAGGGTTTATAGTTCAGCGAAAAAAGCTCCATTTTTGTCGCTCGCTAGGCCTATATAACTAGAGTTTTGGCAGGATATAATAACAAGGAAGCCCCCAGTTGTCGCTAGGGGAGACACGCTACAGCCTATACAGTTCCTGTAGCAGTATTGACCTTCAAGGTCATCTATGGTCAATGATTTTAGCTCATTTGAAAGGCCAATAGTAATTAGTAGTAACCTTGGCCCTATCTCTCACCTCTTCCGAGATATGGCCAGTTTTCTGTTGAAAAACGCACACTTTTCTTACCCCCTCCCGGACCTCCCCGTCACTCTATTCACTCAAAATTTTAAAATGTTGCCTTTGCAATGCATTACTCAAATTTTGTAAGTGGAGAGTCTTGACACAGGGCTAATTATCTGAGCAAAATGTTTTCCCTATGAGCAAACGCTTAGCCGCAATACATCTGTTATGGACAGACAGACTGATAGACGACAGACAAGATGACAATGGTGCCATAGACACCTGCAGCGTAGCAGTAGCGCATCCAAAAATCGTGTACAGTATAGGCCTAATAATCAATGTTAGAGAACGAAAGTTTCATGCTAATTTCGATGTTGGGATGGAAAGTTACCAGGAACGAAAGTTCCACCTATGGAACTTTCGTTCCCCGGGAATGAAAGTTCTCGGGGTACAAAAGTTTCAGTTACCTGTGGGAGAATGCGCCCATCGTTGAAGAAAACATCGCAGATCGTGCAACAAAGTGCTTACACAAGCTTTTGTAGCTGAGAAATAACATATGACGCTAGTATTTGATATCCTTCACAATAGTTATGAATGCTGGAAAAAGAACCTCAATAACTAGCAATAAAACTACCATCAGGGAAGCACAGTGTAGGCTACTGTAGGCATCATGTGATAAAACTCAATGCAGTACCGTACCCTCCATAATAGAAAATGCTGATACCACAATGTTAAAGTAAAACTGTTTCTTGTGAAATGATTCATGCTTTTCATTTTAACCAGGTGAATGTAGTGAATGGAGGTGATTAGGTGTTTGCTTGAAATTTTTTTTGTCTGTCATACTTTCTGTCTGTTTCTGTGCACATTGACATGACATCATAGCAATAATGATGGGATTACATCACTGGCAGAATGTGTATTGTCTGTGTCACCGGCAGCAATGCTGCTAATGGCAGCGGTGGGAATATAGTTATGGAAAGAATTTTAGTTAATTATTCTAACTAACAAATTTACAAAAAAATTGGGTCAGGGCTTAACCACCTGGCACTGTAAGTCAGGTTAGGGGAAAATTTAGGGGGTTGAAATTTTTCTTCTTGCAAAGTTGTTGCCAGAACTCAAATGCATTAGCACATGCAGAATGTGTAGTGTTGACTTAGGGTGGGTTGAAATGAGACTATGGAACTTTTTTGTTAGTGGACCAGAAGTCGCCAATTTTGTGCCCATCGGGGGTGCAGTTGCAGTTGATTGCTTGCTATTGCAATTTTTGATATCTCAATTTGTTTCAGAGATATTTGTGGTCAAACTCTGAAGTTGTCAGAAATCTCTCCAAATTCTGCAAATTTTTGGGGTGCGTGTTGTCATGAATACCTAGCAGGTATCTCTTTTTGTTTCATGGACAGATAGGAAGCTGTGGGTGATGGCATCAGGAGATGTTTTGCCACGTCTTCAACAGAGAGCTGCGCAAGCAGATCAGATGATTGGTCAGCTGAAGGCTCAACTGCAGCAGCTGAAACGTTCATCCGCTGCAGCTGGTTTGTTTTTTACACTAAGTCCATAATATGTAAGTAAGTAAGTAATAAGTTGTCTTTATTTGCTAGTGTCAATTGCACACACATTACATTTGCTTTGTTTTCGTTATACTCAGCGTGCATGTAACTTACAAAATACTTACTCATGTATAAGGTTAATACATGGATTATTGCTTTATTAATAGTATTAAAACTGTAAATCTGTTGTTTTTGTTGCAAGCATTTTTACAGGTTTTCGTAAATTATGCGGTGCACATTTTTTAATGTTTTGTACATTTGCATTTCCTAATACAGTTGAACCCTCATGTTTGCTTTAAAACTGTATTGAATGCATGTGCTAGTTTCTGCAGCTAATGCAGCTGAGGTGGAACGTTTGACAGAAGAGAATGCCCTTCTGCGCCAGGAGGTAGAAAAATTGAAGCAGGAATTGTCAGCAGCCGAGATGCGGCATGGAGGTCTGTCATCAGCAGTGAATTACTTTTGTGGTTATTTGGCATCTGTTCTAATGGGCTGCAATAGGCATTTTGCATGTCCATTTGTCAGTCCCGTACTGGCTCCTGTCATCTGCCATTCTGTCTGTCTTTGTGTTCATCCCATATGGTGTACTAGCTCGAAAACATAGTTTTGTATAAAAACTGAAAAAGTATTAGAGTGATACCCACTATTATCGGGTCTTGTTGATATCAGTACCCATGCCAGAGCAATTAATATTATTGTTACTCTATTGCTGCTGCATGCACTTTGCATTTTTACAGATGTGCTTCAGGTGTAAATTAATAACACAAACGTTTTGTCATTCTTAGTGGTGCACTTGTATGTAGCTGTAAATGCATTTGTTCATACTGATTGTTGTTGTTATGTTTATTTGCCAGTTCGCCAGGTACCGTTGCCAAACAGCCGACCGATGTCAGTGGAAACAAAGACATTTACAGTCAGTGAGCAGACAGTGCCAAAGCCTACAGCCATTGATGCCAGTACGGCAGATAGCAGTCTTAGTGATAAAGCAAACGTGAAAGAACCAGCATCTTCTGAGTCCAAAAAATCAGCTAAACCAGAGAAGAAGCAAAGTACTGGTAGCTACCATTACTTTTTGTCATTATCATGTCAGTCTATTTTTGTTTCTTTGTTCATCGGCCAGATAACTCAAAGTTGTAAATGTATTTTGATGAAGTTTTGTGGAGGACTTGAGCATGGTCCAAGGATGAAATGATAATACATTAGTAATGATGCAGTTTCTTTCGTGTACTTTGGATCATTTTAGGGATTATTTATCTCAGCAAGTTATGAATGGATTTTTATGAGATTTCAGAGATAGGTGGAAAGCAGCCCAAAGCCCAATTGCTTAAATATTATTGGCAGTTTGGTTCAGAATTTTTGAAAAGGATGTATTGTATGTAGCTCTTGTATCTAGTCTGTTGTGTTTGCCAGGTGGCAGCTCTGTTCTTGGCATACGTTTGATGTCTCTATTGCTTCTCGTTGTGCATCATTTGCGGTGATATAGACTGTGTCCTTGAGACCATGTTCTTGGCTGCAAGGCACATCAAGGTCAAAAAAACATTTTGGTTTTGAAAAAAGTAAATTTGGTCTTGGCCTTGGTTTACAAAATAAATGAAAGTCTCGGTCTTGTTCTTAGTTTTGATAGAACTCCTGCTTACATCGCTGATCAGTGTGATAATGTTGGCATGGTCTGTAGCTGGTGGAAAGTCTGCACTGGCAGCAGCTGCAGCAGCGACATCTGTTGGCAGTGAAGCTGTCGACGTGTCTCGACTCAACATGCGCATTGGCCGCATTGTCGACGTTCAGAAACACCCGGACGCCGACTCTCTGTACGTGGAACAAGTCGACGTCGGCGAGGGAAAACATCGCACTGTAGTCAGTGGGCTTGTCAAGCACGTTCCTCTTGAGCAGGTTAAACACTTTCTTGTAATAATTATAATCAATTATTATGTAATAATTACTTCTGTCAAGGCATTAATTTTTTTAATGAATGACAAACGATGAACTCGTGGTTGTGTCCCAGGACTGTGACAGTAGTGATGGAACGACAACAAAACAATTTCTAATGGCATTCAAATGGAAGCATTTATGAATGGTGGACTTAGACTAGCTACACACTTGTGCATTGTGTTTAACTTGTTTCTTATTCATAGTTTTATACCAATAAGTTTTATGGAATCAACTATTATTCCTTTGGTAAAATGTAAAAATGGTGATCTAACCGATGTTAACAACTATCGAGCTATTACATTATCTAATGCCATCACTAAAATTCTGGAATCCATAATATTGGAGTATGTTAATGATAGAGTTCCTATTACTGATTGCCAATTTGGTTTTAAATTCGGACACTCAACGTCACTATGTACCTGTAGTTTTAAACAAGTTGTAGAGTATTACACTGGTAGGGGCAGCCATGTCTTTGTGTGTTTTGCTGATTTCAGTAAAGCATTTGACAGAGTGAAATATTGGAAACTATTTAAACAACTGTTAGATATTGGACTTTCAGCCCAGATAGTTTCACTGTTAGCATATTGGTATAGCCGTCAGCGTGTTTGTATACGGTAGAATAATGCTGTGTCATCCTCGTTTAGCATCGGCAATGGAACAAAACAGGGTGGAATTCTGTCACCATTCTTGTTTATTCTTCCTTCCGAATTACTTTGGTATCTTTAGCGTCCTGCATCCTGTGGAACATGCCAGAAAAAGTAGCATGTCAGAACCAGGAAACTTTGCATAAAAATAACCAAAAATATAATTATGCAGTTTTTGAGCTCAAAGTGCACAAAAGATATTAAAGCTTTTGATTGATTGAATGTTAGCAACCATGGTTTTGCCTCGGACTCGAGTGGGAGAGCTTAGAGCACTCTGCAGACCTTTTGGCTGGAGTACTGGAGGGCTGTGAAAATGTGAAGCCCCCTGACTTTCATGCTGTGGAGGGGTTATACCACTTGAGATGGAGTTTTTGAAAAAGTATGGCTACAGGTTTGACTGTGTGCTGTGCAGATGCAGAATCGCACTGCAGTGTTCCTGGTGAACCTAAAACCTGCCAAGATGCGTGGAGTTCTGTCCGAGGGAATGATCATGTGCGCAAGTTTACCCGACAAAGTGGAAATCATTGTACCACCGAATGGTGTCAAAATTGGAGACCGTGTTATCGTCGACGGATATCTAGGTACACTGAAAACTTTGACATACAACATATGACCTTTTCTGTTGCTGAAGCCGCTTCTTTTGTATAGGTGAATTTTTACAGTGTGTTATGTAAAATAGTGTAACCTTATTAGCACTGTTAACAATACGTTTTGATTTTGAATGTATTGGTAATAACAATACTTCTCACAAAATGTATTGCCAGTACCAGAACTTTTGGACTTAATGTATTTTTGTCTGTCTAACGCAGTGCATAGCATTGGACAGAGTATAAAATCACCTGAGTGTTTGTGTGTCCGTCTGTGCATTCGTCTGTGTGTCCAACTTTTCTTAAGCTCTTTTCCTTCCACCTTTCCCTTCCCTTTACCTTCCCTATCCTTTTTCCTTCCCCTTTTCTTTCCCCTTCTCCTTCCACTTTCCCTTCCTCTTCCCTTCCCCTTTCCCTTCCCTTTCTCCTTCCCCTTTCCCGTTTCCCATTTCGTTCCCCTTCCGCTTTCCCTTCCCCTTCTGCTTCTCCTTTTCCTTCCCTTCCCCTTCTTTTTCCCCTTTCCCTCTTTTCCTTTTTTTCCTCTTCTCCTTTTTCTTCCCTTTTCCTTTTCCCTTCCTTTTCCCCTTTCCCTTTTTTTGTTTTCATAACCTTCCCTTCCCCCTTTCCCTTTCCCCTCACCTTCTCTTTCCCTTCGTTTTCCCCTTTCACTTTCCCTTTTCTTGCCCTCCCCCTTCCTTTTTCTCTTTCCCTTCTTCCTTCTTTCTTTTCATGTCCACATCCGTGCATCCAACATTTGAGGCATCATATCTTCATAACGGTGCCAGATGGATGCATGGTTACCATGGACCACCTATAGGAAGTCGACTCCCGGGAGTCGAATGGTCACGTGACTGATGACGTCACGTGATCCCAAAAGGTTAAGTGTGTGATCCCATTATCTTTGAGGCGTCATATCTCCATAACGGTGCAAGATAGACGCATGGTGACGATGGACCATTTATAGTAAAGCCCTGGTGATGAATCGAATGGTCTCGTGACTGACAATGTTTATTGTTTAGTTAAAATAATAGAGAAGATGAAGGGATCATTGCTGCTGTACAATTTGAAATTAAACTGCTTGATTTTTTCTACCAGTCTAAACAGCTGACTGATTATATTCATGCGGACATATACTGTAAACTATCAAAATGCATTGGACAGACTTTGTGTTCGTATGAACGTTATCTTGTTAATGATATAGGTTCACTAACTTATAGGCCTACTAACTATATTCCAGTTGTTTTCATGTTATAGCAGCATTCTCAAGAAATGTTCGTCAGTCACACTAAACTGTCAGACTTTCTGTGCTGGACTTATATGGTAAATTTGTTGCAGCTATTGAAATGCGCATGTAGCACGTTGATAATATCACAATTTAAAACAAGTATTGCCATTCAGGAGGCCATTGTTGCTGTTAATAAGTATTTTATCGCTGATCAGTTTCACAATTTTGGCTGAAAAGGTATCTGCAATATCGCAGCGTTGGCAATAGTTGTGCCAGTGCTAGCAATAGCAATACTCTAATGTTTTGTGATATTAACAAGCCTGAACATTGGTGTGAATACTGGTGCATAGGACCAGCTGACGAGCAGCTGAATCCAAAGAAGAAAACTTGGGAGCAGATTCAGCCCGACCTACGCGTTGATGCACATGGCATTGCGACGTACAAGAGTGCTGCGTGGAGAGTTGAGGGAATCGAAGGACTGTTTAAAGCTCCAACCGTCATTGACTCGGCAATTAAATGAATATATAGATGGATTTCACGATTTTTAGATTAATTACACCTAAAGACTTCACACCATGTCGGTTGCCATGTGCTACTAACTGTTAAGCGTCTTGAGTAGAGATGGAATATGTTATGTTTTTTACTGACAGAAGTTTTCATTGGCAGTTTTGAAAGTTTTCATTGAAGTAAAATATCTTATGTTGTGCATTTAAGTATTATAGTAAACATGTGAATAGTAATAAAACACGCTTGTTAAACTAAATGCCAGCGCCACTGTTTTAAAGTCAGAATCACAGTTTAATTACTTGCTCAGTTTGGAAAATGCACATTCAGTATACTTATAATTTTTGAATCAAACTAAATACTGCACTGAAATTTGCCCGATATGTGGCTTGAATTGTGAATCCTCTCTAAACACTAAACAACGTAAATTTGGTGAGAAAATGTGTTGCAATTTTGGTGATACAGAATTTTTCTTAGGGGCAATGGGGTAGACAAGGGGGGGC
>Ga0209671_1000142_pt1 | contig 35743 bp, 21 predicted proteins | sample WorMetHERISLAND2_2_FD_187401 | JGI IMG/M metagenome (GOLD analysis project Ga0209671, IMG submission 187401) | Marine gutless worms symbiont microbial communities from Max Planck institute for Marine Microbiology, Germany - Olavius geniculatus... | ecosystem: Host-associated > Annelida >...
TTTGCAATTCATAGCATACTTGTGAGCAAAAGATGGTAACCGAACTACAAAGCACGGTGTCTTTTGAAAGACAGTTTAACTTACATTGTCAGTGTGCGTGTACAGCTCACGATTTTCAGCTTAAACATCGGTGCTTTGGTTCATGTCAAGTAGCAACTAAATTTACTAAATTTAGGGTCATGATATCTGGTTTATTGAAAGTTGGCTGTTTTAGCAGAAAACGTGGCAATGCAGTGTGTCTGAAATGGGGCAAGTTAGCTTCAGCATTCGTGTTGTTGGTGATCTGTACTTTTGCATATTCTCAAGAAGACTATCACATCAAAAAAGATATACATTGGTTCTTCTCCATATCTCTACAAACCTTGCTTCAATGTTAGCGGAGGAATAGGGTGGAGATGAGTCTTCAGCATGTTGAAGTCTGACCATACTTCGAAGAAAGAAACAAAGCAGGGGTATTGTCTGTCTGGAAACTTTGATAAGCATACATCGTGTAAAGCATTTCTGCCATGTGTATATTATTTTGTTAATTCTGTGTAACTTGTTGTTTCTTATCTTTGTCATTATTTTAGGTGACATTACACAGAAAGGCTATGAAAAGAAGCGTGCAAAACTTCTGTCACCCTATTTAAGCAGCCAGCAAAAACCAGCAGGTATTTCTGATTGTACTGCCATCACAGTCTTTCTGGATTATTGCAGCACTTTTTCCTAGCTAGTTGGAACAGTTTACTTTTTACGCGTGAAAGCAGCTACTGCTTTCAGCGTGTCTTAGCCATCGCAATTCTGTCCGTTCATCTGTCTGTCTGTCTGTCTGTCCGCCACATGGGTGGATCAGTCAAAAACAGTGCAAGATAGGATTACCAAATCTTCATCGTCGGCTGCCTGGAAGACTCTAGTTTCAGGAACCGTAAAGCTTTTCCATAAATTCGAAGGGGGTCGCCCCAAACGAGGATGCTAAATGAGGTGGGCACAATTTGTGATTTTTGGCCAGTAAGTCGCTGTTTCTCAGTAACGGTATGAGATAGGGCCTAGGTTACTATTAATCGCTAATAGGAAGTCGTACGCTGGCTCTCTAAAAATTTTGGGATCCGCACATCTCTGCTGCAGCAGCTAACATGAAAGCACGCTGGGTGGCCCAACTATGTGCAGTGTGCATGTGTCTCTGCTTGCTAGGTATGCCCTGGAGCTGTCTTCTCCCTTCTTAGTTCCTACCGCTCTGTGTGACAGACAGCGCCGTTAATTGATCTTACACGTGTGCAGGGAAGTAAACAACACACAGTCATTGTTCGCAGTAAACAAGCCTTACCGTTTATTGCCGTGATGGAATTATTAGAATCAACTGTTTGAATTAATAGGAGTGAAAAAATTATTATTTTTTCTTAAAATTTGGGTGTTCGAATTATTAGAGTGTTCGAATTAATGGAGGAAATATAGTACTTCAAATGTTGACTGTTTACTTACTTACTTAGTACTTACTTATTGTAACTTAACAGCTTCGTTGCTTAAATGCTGAACATGGTTGTGATCTGTCAGGAGCTTCAAATGCCTTGCAGCCTAGTCCATCTACAGCTGCCCAGAGAAAGGCACAGCGTCGGCTAACAAGGGTTGATAATCGCTACCATTCAGGTGAGTGATGCTGTTGTTGCTTTTGCAGTTTGTTTTTGTATTTCAGCCAACTGTTACACTGCAGTGAATCAGCGTTTCATATCTGGTGTGGCCGTAGAGGATCCATGATAGACAAAATGATGGTAAAAGTTGTGTATTGCACTATGACAGTTAGATCGGTTAAGTACTTTGTGGTCTCTGCAGAACTTATGCTATAGTGCAGATTAGCATAAGAATATTTAATAGATCAGAATAGATAGGGAAGATTGACAGATCAAACTTGGGGAAACTGATTGAGTCAGATGAATGAAGAAGGTGATCGTTGAAGGGTTGTTTGAGTATGTGTAACTTAGCATCATCTTTGTGCTGTGGAGATTGGATCAGTTGCTGTTGTGGTGTTTGCAGAACTGCGTTCTGAGGCAGTGATGCAGGCTCTTGCGCAGAACAGCAAGCAGCCACTCATCATGCCAATGGCTTCTAAGAGAACGTCTGCTGTTGTCAGGCCCGCACGTGGACATCGCGCCGATCGAGCTTCAGGTTAGGATCGAAAGTAAAACTGAGCTGAGTTTGACATTTTCATTCTGAACAGGCTGGAGTTCATTGACCTTTTTTCTTGCTCTGTTATAAATTCTGTTTCATGTTGCTTTCTTATGTTTTTTAACAATGATGCCAGTGAACCTAATTCAGTTAATGATTAGGGATGTTGGTTATGTGCGAATATGCGATCGTATATTTTGCCAAAACCTGTATATCACATATTTTTCCACATATATATGGCATTTTCAGAATCGCATATGCAAAATTTATGCCGCATAGACAGAAATCTGCATATATTTGCATATATGCCGCATATTTCTGCATATTTGATCGCATTTTTTAGCATTATCTTTATCCAACTTTGTTTTAAGACTGCTAAATGTTTTGGCGGAAAACGATTACCATTATTTACAGTTTAAGACGTTGAATAAATTGAAGTTGAAAATGTCAAAACTGTGCAGAAAAGGCCTATTAATGATCACGATTATTATTCTCCATCACTTGAATTTGCATATGCCGGAATTATGCGGAAAAATATGCCCATATATGCGGCATATGCAGCACATATGCCACATATATGTGCCGCATATTTTGCCAAATTCCGCATATTTTTTCACATATTTTGCCTCCAAAAGTTCCGCATATTTTAAGAAAATTTTCCGCTATATACGAACAGCCTTAAAAAATAATGATAGTAATAGCTCAGAATTTACGGCTTTCTTGAGTCAGAAGATATGCATATACTGTGATTACTTACTGTCTGCCGTGGCAACACCTGGCGGGCGAACAGTCTTTCTGAGGAAGGCACCGAAACATCAACAAAAGCAGGAAAATAAAAGTAAGTTGTATTTTGATGAACTTCTGCTATGTATAATTTACATACTGACTTGCTGCATGTGGCAGATTCGTCGTCGGACGATGACAGCAGTATAATGGAAGACGAGTCATCGCGGTCGTCTGGTGCAATGCCACGGCCGATGGTGATCGGTTCACGAGGCAGCACAGAGTCTTCTCATGGTCCCACGGCAATGCCTCGTTCGTCACACGCCCATTCCGCCGGTGGCGGGAGTAAGGTCTCGTCATCACACGGTAGTGGAGCTACACGCGGTGCTGCTACTCCGACCTCCGCAGCCTCACAAGATGTTGATGTCACATTTTCCGGAGCACCACGAACTCCACGTTCGTATGCGTTGTGTTAACACACAGCATCGCTGCATAGGGCTATGTAGGTTACTTGTGTATCTCTAAAGTGGGATGGCTATGGTTCAGCTATGGGTTACATGCTATTGGTTAGATTGAGTTGGGTGGCCAAAAAATTGGTGTACTGCACAGCTCTAAGTGCTTCGCTTGTGCTTGCTGCTGTTTGATGCACTTCTGCCATTCTGTTTTACGTCTTGTTAAATATGTTCTACTTTGTGGTTATTATCATGTAGTTGATGGATACATTTCACTGACGGAAATGTTTTTACTGCAATCGTATGCTTTCATGTTACATAACATATGATGGCATTGTTTAATATTAGTGCCATCTGGAAATCAGTTTGTTTTTTTGCTAAATACACAAAGTTAATTTCTTTTACCAAAGATGACGATATTTTCTGCATTTTCTCTCCATTTGCCGGGAACTGTAGCATTCTGTGAAAGATGTGACAAAAAGATTTTGGATTGGGAAAGGTTCATGTTACTGACTGCAGTAATTTTTGTCATATTTACAAAATGCACTTTAATACAGATTCGTTCACTGTTTTTTTTGTTTTTCATGTATTTCAGATGGCCAGTCTGGCAGTGCATTGGCAGATGTGGTCCAGATATCTGGCCAAGGTTAGCTTAGCTTCTTAGTTTGTGGTTTTTATGTGGTTAAAGATTATTCGGCAGAGTCAGTGATGTTCAGCTTATTCACAGCAGATAGCTTACAAATTATTAACTATAACCAGCACTCAGTCTTGAGTTTTCATCGAATATTAATCGACTAATAGTTTACAAAAATTGATCGATATTAATTTTTTAAAAATTTGTTAAGATACAAATTTTAGACTTCTTTGCAACATTAACTAACGTCACTCATCTGAGCATTTCTGGTCAATTTTTGGTAGGCTGTAGGCACTTATTTTGCATAGAACGTGTCATTACGATTTGTACATTTATTGTTGGTGGCCTGGCGTAGTGGTAACGCATTTTGTCTATTCAACAAAGTTACTGTACGGTGGGCCCGGTTAGTACCATGATGGGTGACTGTCTACAGGCAGGTAAACCATCTCAGTATGAAGCCAGCCAGCTAGGTCGACTCAGCCTTTTACCCTTTGTGGGATGGTAAAATGAATATTAGCTTTCGGGCTGAGTAGTAATAAATGGTGATGGCTAGTGTCGTACTAGTAGCTGAAAGAGTATGTTAAAAAGTAGCAAAATATGATGCATATCTCAGGTGGATCTGAGGTTCAGATCGATCGGTCTGGTCCAAAGGTCAGCAGCCGTCTGGCGCTTGTGCTGCTTTAACCAAATGAACCGGGTGAACTCTCGCAGTGGCAGTTCACTGCTACGATGACAGCACCATAAACATTGTCATGGCTGTTACTGTTATTACTACACCATGTCCCAAAATTAGTGGCACCCCTGTTTCAAACATGTTTAATTCAGTTTTAGTTCATGGATTTCAACGAAATATCGTACACTGCACTATCTTAACATTACTTACGATCACACCCATTATGACATATGCACCTTATTGTGTGTGCTCAGTTTAACGTCATTATGACGTCAGAGTTTTTTTGCATCATGACATGTTCAATGCATTGTTATTGACAAAGGGATTAAGCAGCAGTGTACTCGTCTTAGACTAAGAGCTTGCATCGAATCCAAAAGTGGTCATTTTAAGCTAAAACTTTAGAGACAAGTTCAGAATGATTGTCTCAATGACTGATTAAAATTTTGTAAAAATGTGTCAGGTATTAACGATTTTACACTAACTTATCTGTAGGGGTGCCGCTAATTTTGGGACATGGTGTATATTGTTCATTTGAAGTCTGCATTTTGTGAGCTTTGACTCCTCAGTTTGTGTACTGCGTCATCATCATCGTCACTTTTTCAACTTTGCTTTAGTTTACGAAAGATAACATCATCCGGTATCGGAGCTGAATTCTGCTGTCTTTGTGGTCTTTCTGGTTGACTACAAAAGCCGATTAATTTTGATTAATTTTTGCTCCGCTGAACCCCAGTTGAAAATCACTGTGTTAACTTATTGTACGCATAGGTGGTCAAGTGGCTGGCCTGCAGTCTCCAGACTTGACTAGTAGTACTCGTATGTCGCAGCCTGTAAGTCGGTCTTCACCTCAGCATGCCCACTCTCATGCCCAGTCTGTGCGTGTACCCGGCGGACTGCAGCAAAACACTGCCGACATGGATCCTGGTTGGTTTGACTCCGCATTGAACTGTCATAGCTCTGCCATGTACGAGGGTCATTCAAAAAGTTCGTACAGTGATACAGTTAGGGAAAAGATATTCAGATCATACTTTGCCACTTTTCAGCATATTTTTTTGCAACTGAAATGCACTTGGTCCAGCATTTCTCCCAAGCTCATGTTCCATTGTAGAAAAAATGTTGATCTTCATTTTCTATCCAGCAATTTGCCATGCTGATTACAAGGGACATTCAACAAGTCTGTTGTCTGATATAGATGTACAGTATAAATGTTAATAACACTCCATCAATGGTTAGTACCATCTAGCATTGTAATATTGCACAACTTATTATTGGGGTATAATTAGATGTCATGAAAGTAGACACATTTGCTGACAACAAGAACGTAGTCTGCAGGGTAAATTGCTGGTGGGAAAACTAACGTCAAAAGTTATTCTACAACAAAATCAGAGCATTGGGGAGACACTAGACCTAGTGCATTTTAGTTCCGAAAGAGTATGTTAAAAAGTAGCAAAATATGATGCATATCTCTTTTGTATAACTATGTTGGTCTACGAACTTTTTGAATGCCCCTCGTATAGTTTATGTTGACTGCTGCTGCACTCAGAGAAGAAGTTTGATGCAAAGTTAAGTTGAGACATCCAGACATTTGGATTTTATTTTTTAAATTTACCTAAAACGCTAAGAAACTTACCCTAAAACATCCCACATCTAGGACAAGTCAGCGCCAACAGCATTTCGCATTTAATGTTGTGACATTTTGGCGCTATATCAAATCATTCATAGATTAGATTAGATTAGAAACTTAATCTAATTTTAGCTTCATGTTTCATGTTCCACTAATAATGATATATTTTATTATGTCTAGTTTTTGAAACATATAAACCTACGAATTTGTGAATATTGGTATATTCTGTGCTGCGCATGGGGTCCCAAAGAAACTAGCAATAAAACTGTGTTAACTTACATTCATTTGATGTGGAGAGTAACAGTGTCTAACAGTGCTCACTCTACACTGTGTCTGGAAAAAAGCAACCCCCTAGACATCGTACAACAAAAATGTCAAATCTATTCAAATTTAAATAAATTTTTGTATGATCAGTTGACAATAAATTGCTAAAGAGATCACCAAGTTTTGTTCAAAAATATTATTATTAGGTCGGCAGGGTTATTAGTTATTGAATATTGATACCAAAATATCTCTGTTACCAATATGGCGTTACATAAGAAAACTCTGCGGTTAGTATAAATTTTGGTGAAATTAACAAAAGAAACATCCAATTTGAGCAAAATTTTGTGTCCATAATGCACCATATGTTAGCAATCAAAATGCCAAATTTCAGCAAAATCTGCCGAAGCAAACAATTGTTACAATGGTTTTCTGAAGTGACCCCAAAACGCTTCAGTTTTATGTATTTGTGGATTATGTCAGACATTGAAGACCTAAAACTGAAGTGTTTCAGGGTGACCTTACAAAAATTGCTGTAACTTTTGTTTGATTTGGCAGATTTATTTGATATTCAGCATTTTGACTGCCAATAAACAATGCATTGTTGATACATAATTTTGCCGGAATCAGCTACTTTTTGTTGGAGTTACGAAAATGTACGGTAATGCGGGGTTTACTTAATACGCCATATTGGTAACAGAGATATTTTGTAATCAATATTCAACAATTCATAACTCTGTTAAGAAATAATATTTTTAAATGAAAATTGGTGATTTTTTCAGCAATTTAGTGGGGATTAAGTATACAAAATTTTATTCAAATTTGTTTAGATTTGATATTTTTATTGTACAATGTCTAGGGGGTTACTTCTTTTGGACACAGTGTAGTACCTGAAAAGCCATACAAATCCCAAAACCTATCGACTTTGGCTTTCTTACAAAAACCGGTTCAACCTTAAAAAACCCCAAAAAACCCAGATATGCAAAAAAAAACCTCCAAAAATTTACTTGGTTGGTTTTTTAAAAACCGGGTTTTATGCAACCTTGCTGTTGCCACACTGAGAAGGAATTTGATGCTGTTAGTAGAAGTTTTTAGTTGGGCTTTTATGTAAGAAACACAATCTTACATGTATTAATTGACTTTTAAAAATAGGTGTTGCACACTTTGAGAACATGACACGTTGGCAAAAATGTGAAATAGGAAATTATTGTTTCTGTTATTTTTTGTACTTTGAAGTGTAACGTTTTCTATATCTTTTCTGTTATGTTTTATTTGACTGGTTTTTTTTATCAACTGCAGATCTCTTCTTGCGAGTGTTGACTTTTTGTCTGTTTTATTGAATACTTTGAAGCAGTTGTTCAGTTTAAAAAAGTTTCTGTGTCTGTCATGAGTCTTAATAAGTTACTATCTTCAGTGCTTATGAAAGTGTTTTAATACGTTTAATGTTGTTATGTATATATCACAGTAAACCCACAAGGAAAAGTGTCTGCAAAAATCCAGCAGCTGTTAAATACTCTAAAGGTAATCTGAATCCTATACGTTGATATGTATTGCTAATTGTTTGATAAATTTCTTTTTCTCTTTACATTTTTTTTTGTTATAAAAGAGCTCTCAGTAATTTATTTTATGTTGATATTTTTAAAAATAAAATTTATCACACAGTATGATTTGTCATGTTCGTTCAGGTTCGTTATTTTATGTAAGACATATCCAGCTATTCGGAATAGAACGATCTTGGATAAAATATAGTTGAAAGCTATGGTTGATGATAGTGTCAGCATCTCAGTACTTCTAGCAATAGGATATGAGAAACAGCCGATAGATATGTTTCAGACAAGTCATATGTTTGTTAGAATCACATTTTAAATGCCTACTCTATCAAGTGGAACTAATGGCTGTCTTATTGGAGCCCTAATAGTTTACCACTTGTTCTTAGCATCATTGTTGAAACTCGTTTTAACTCTCGATTCATTGCTGTTTATTACAAGCACAACTGTGCCAACTGGACATTTGTTTGGTGTTTTTAGCGACCGAAGCGAAGACCGCTGAAGGAATACTTTGTTGATGAAGAGATGGGCGAACTAGAAAGTATGCATTATAGTTATCATTACATTGTTAGCCGATTTATTGCACAACCCTTATGATCCTGATTTGCATATAAATCTGGGTTTTGTTTATCTGGGTAAATAACAGGTACATAATTCATATTTTTTGAGCTCTGCTAAGCATGAAACTAATACAGATACTTGTCATCATTGCTAATAAGTTGGCATATGAAGGCAGTCGATTTAGCATTGCATCTTATCATTCTATTTGATATAATTTAATTTCATCATTCTGGTCACCATCTTGTCTGTTATAATTTTCATAATTTGCTGATATTGTCAGGGTTACAGTTGTCCTGAAATTGCTGAAATGTCACAGATGTTTTGAAATTGTCCTGAAGTCAGCAGTTGTTCTGAAATTTTACTCATTTGGTCAGAATGTCCTGATATGGACCTTTGTTATGCTGCTGTTACGGCAGTTTACAAGTCATGACTATGTTTATGTTGCTGACACCAAGTGTCAAGTAATGTTTTTTTGTGACATTTTATTGTTTTATGTGTAACAGTGTCTTCGTAACATTTTTAGGACTGCAATACTTATCTGCTTCAACGAATAACATAATGAGGACAGAAAAACTTGCATTTTCTGTGTCTTGAGCCTCGTGAAACCGACAAAAATGTCCTGAAGTTGTCCCGAAATTGTCCCAAAATTTTGTAAACATTGGGTCCTGAAATTTCACTTCTTGCTCCTGGGAGCCCTGTATTGTATACAGTCTTGTGTGAATTCACTGTTTTACCTCTGCGCACTTTCCATCGCCTGCTTAAAACTTGCTGCTTTTAGCAGGCCTACAGCTCCCCCTAATGTCTCAGCCAAGTGCTTCACATTCAGCCACTGGCTGACATTGTGCACTGTAGATATTATATTTACTTACTTACTTACTTACTTACTAATGTGGATTAGAAATTACTTTTCATTTACTTGCAGTCTGATTGTAGTCCTATGTATCTACTTGCTGATAGTATGTAAGTGTGGATTGTTGATATAATTTTGTTGCTTGGACAGCACCGGCTGTCGATCCGAACTGTCCAAAGCCAGAAGGCAGTACAATTACACCAACTGTTGGCGAACAGCTTGTTGTAAGTGACAGCTTTAAATTATACTGTTACTTCGGTACAGCAACACTTCATCGCACAACAGTTAATCGGTGACAGTTCATTGTGCGACACTTGATCGCGCGACATTTGATTCGGCATATGAGTGAAATGACACAAATGGAAAGACAAAAGATGTTGACATTGACAAACTATAATTCGCAGCAAACTCAAAGTCAAAATTACTTAATATGGTGTAGGGTTACTGTTTATGTACTGTTTATATAGTGCATAGTTGCCTACATGTTAGTTAAAATAAAAAAAAACACGAATGCTACCTGTTATTTTATGTTATTATGCAATGTTCGTGTAGTTCAGAGTTCTCAAGAGTTACAGCACCATAGTTAATTTTCATATGAAACTTCTGGCAACATCACGACGTAGTTCTGCAACTATTTTCATGCTTTCACGATTAAGTATAGGCTATTCGAAATAATGATAACTAACAGTGTGTTTACTCTCAGTAACAGTACCGAATACGACATTCATCATACGACATCCATGACTGCTTAGATAATGTTAAATTGTAAATTGAACAGGGGCTTTATATAGTGCTTCAATGATAATTAGTCTAGGGTCCGCTGCTAGTCGACCAAGTATAAGGTTAGTTACGTTTAATTATGGTGCTGGATGCGTGGACGACTGCTCACCTGATGAAGTGTCACACGAAGAAATTGCACACGATTAGCTGTCACTGCATTTAATTGTTGTTGTGATAAACTGTCGTTTGATGAACTGTCATCGATTAACTTGCGTGATTAAGTGTCACGCGATGAAGTGTCATGGAACCCTGTTACTGCATAACAGGACAGCATGTTGAGGGTAGAATGGCCAAGCATCCTATCAGTTGTTGATGACATTTCAAGAGAATTGAAAACGATTTTGCACACAGTACATTTCCAGACTTTTTCCTCGGTGTTTTTAATGTTGTTGTAAGGTTTTGTTAATAAATAACGTCCAAGTTTGTTTGCTATTTTATGTTATGTGATGATATGTAATGTTCACCCAGTGCCTCTGAAGTCATTCGACATACTTGCGCTATACAGATTTGTTTATTATTATTATTATTATTTAACCGTAGATATGATGTTTTTTATTTTGCTTTTAGTATTCAAGTTTTTTACGGGTGTGTTCATTTGAACGTAAAGATGATAGCTTATGTCAGCTTATGATGGTTGTATACCAGGCTTCATTCTTGCTGTTCATATGTTTATGTGCATGGTATTTAAAAAATTTCTTGACCGTTTCTGATTTGATTACAACATTATAACAATGTATAAATGTGTTTTTCTTTGATTGACAAGTCACAATGTTTACTGTACTTGAATAACTTGATAAAAATATTGAATCTGTGTCTTATTTCACTTTTTGTTTTTTTTGTATTTGAAGTTTGTCATTATCAATGTAGGTGCCGTCAGGGTTACCACGTAACCTCGAGGCAGCAGTCCAGCGGTACGGCTCAGCAACTTACAAAGCCACGTGTGCAACCGTACTTGATGCCAATGGCAAACCGACATCGTCTCTGCTGTATGGTGGGTACTTTGCTTGCCTGTACGTAGTAACGGGAGGCCTTGTGTTTTGCTTTGTTTTTTCCACTTTTTTCTTATTTCTCCACTTATCAGACAAAACTGGACAGCAGACCAAGACGAAAATTGGTGGAAGGACAACCTTTACCTGGAATGGATTGAGGCCAAATTTCAGCGAGATCCGTTGAGGGCCTTTTCGGTGAGGGGCATTTATAATGTTGAAAATGGCTATGGGCTGTATGGCAAGTGGTATATATGATATTATATTTTTATTCATTAGGCGGCACCACCAGTTCGAATTACTGCACCAGGCGGCCACATGTTCGGTCCAACCCCAAATTTTCAGTTCTTTATGTTGTGTGCATTTAAAAGCTTAGTAGTAGCTATTGCTTCAGTTCCGTGATGTGAGAGATGCATGTATTGCAACACTGGTGTTGTATTCTGCAGGAAAGTTGTTGGGTCGTACGCAGAAAATTGCTTTCAATTTGTTGCACAAAGTCGGATCGAAGGGTGACCCAGGCATAAAGCCCGGTGATCGGGTATGTTGGTTTTTATTGTTCATCAAACCACTGAATTACATAATGGAATTTGTCTGCCTGCACAGTTAACCAAAGAAGCAGATTTGTGTCAGGAAAGTTTGTGATTTTTATCAGCTGCTTAACTTGGCTAGTAAGTAAACAAGTGTATCAGAACAGAGTTTTTTCGTTTTGGCACAATATTTTGCAGCGTGTTGTTTATCAGTTGGCTGAAACTTGCCAAAACCCAGATTTATATGCAAATCTGGATGATTAATGTGTAAAAGTAATTGCTGAATGTATTTTTTGACATTTCATTTCAAGTAGAGGGATTGGCATGCATTTAAACACCACAGTCAGTGCAACTGCTGTATCTTCAGACAGTGGGCCACACATAGTGAACTTTGCATGCCAAGTCCGTATAATTCAAAATTAAACTTTTTTTAACCACTATTGTTTACTTTGCATAGCTCGCTGATTTCAGTTATATAGACTTTCGTATAAGCTGCGGAGAAGCATTGGACAGACTCCAGGTTTATTTGAACATTATCTTGTTAAAAGCTGTATTATTATAACTGTTGCTGCTATTATTATTAGTGTTACATAATGTGAAAGGTGGCGCTGGTGTACCCTAACAGTGAGCCGCTGTCATTCATCTGTGCTTTCTACGGCTGCCTGACAGCTGGGGTCATTCCTGTGCCGATGGAGGTACCATTGTCAAGGAGGGTTAGTTCCGCAGTCTGGGTGTGTATGCATGCTGCTTCACTGCTTACCATCTCTCTCCCTTGGATTTAACAGTCAGGTTTTGGTCCCGTAGTTTGCCACAGTTTTATTTTTACTTTGGCATTGTTCAATTGGCTTCCGGCCTATAACGGTCTTATACCAACAGTTTCCCAAAATTTGCCTAGCCTGATCTGCTGGTGTTTTTTGGGAAAAGTGGGCCAGCTAAGCAAAAGTAGTAGAAAGTACCAGTTTTTGTAAGTGGCTCTGCACTGTAGTTAAACTGCAAAATTTGCATGAATTCCAAAGCTTGGTTGCATTAGACTTAGATCTCAAAAGACAACTTTGGATATTGTATGCTCAGTTCCTACTCCTGTACTACAAACTTAGTGTGGCTCGGTAGTCTAACAGTAACATGTCGGACTTGTAATCCTGAGGTAACTCAGAGGCGCAGGTTCGACTCCGCACCAGGACACTGCCGGGTAACGACCTTAGGCATGTTGTTCACACACATGTGCCTCTGTCACCAAGCAGTATTATTTGGTATCAACTTCACCGCGTTTTTTTACTACAAACTGCATGATGAATGATCGTATTGGTTCACGTCACTGATTGATCTGGTAATTGCCACTGGAGACATTGTCAAATCATGGCCATTATTTACATTTACTTTTAATTTTTCTGTAATGGCAATTATTTTAGTTACCTCACATTAGCCTGGGTTGCACAAGTGAATTATTGAGGACTGTTACAAAACATGGATGTACAAAGTAAGTATTTATGCAGTAACATGTAGTAAAAAAATGTCAAATGCTTTCAAAGTTTCTGGCTTCGTTAGTCCTAGAATGTGTTAGTTAGTCTTAGATTTAAGACTGCTGCTGAACAGGCTGATTTTTATGTCTGCTAAGTTTTTGCGAAAAAACTTGTGTACATATGCCTGCAAGAGCTGCATTATTTGTGGTGAAATATGTGCATTTTAGGTTAGTTAGCTGTAGTTGTAATGCATGTTTAGTGCAAAAGATGTGCTTTGATAATTGGCTTACTGTATTGCGTGATTATTTTTGATAAACAATAAACATGCTGTAAAAAATGTAAAATTTGTTTCTAGATCATTGCATTCATTTAGCTAATGTTTTTTCGTATATACTATACAAGTACTTAATACTTTTTCTTGCCTTGATCTCTCATGGATTGTCTATTTCTCATTCGCTCTTTCAGTAGTACTACGTATTTGTATTTTTCTACTAGAAGTATAAGTTAGATCTTCCCGTGAATTTCATTTCCCCATAATATCCCAAATTTGCCAATAATGCACATTACGAATGGCTGTTTTGATGTGAGTTTTGTACCACTACAGTTCTGCAGTGCAGTAGTAACATAAAGATCACTTCCCTCAAGGATTTAGTACAGCTTCATTTAGTAGTCTTAAGCCTTGCTCTCGGATAAGATTAAGATATTTATATAAATGCAGCTGTCAGCAGTTTATATATGATAGTATAACCGCACACTCACAACAGAGAATATACATCACACAGCAACATTTGGTTCCGTACTGTCAAAAAATGACAGCGTAGTTGTAAACATTGAGATTTTTCAGCACTTTCGACTGTAATGCACGTCTGTCTGGCCTGTTTTGCTTTTTTAGAATCAGCTGTAGTCATAATAAGCTGTCATATAGTATGACCAGTCAGTGGTTGGGCTGTTTATCTGAAGTGCGCTGTGTAGGGTTGAGACACCCAGCATGCAGATACCCAAAAAACCCATTTTCCACCTAAAAATTGCTAAAAACCTACCCGAAAAATCCACCCCAAACTTTGTCCAATTTTAGTTTCTTATTCATTTGATGTCTTACAGCATGTCTCATTGACATCGAGGCATAGTTGAAGGCCAGCCGACTTCGACTGAACCCCATTGAGACCCAGGTGATGTGGTTGGGTTCTCCACAGCAGCTGGCGAAAATCAATGTTTCAGAGGTTTCGATGGCGTCGGCATGTGTCAACGTCTCGGCGACGGCTCGTAACCTCGGCGTCATCATCGACAGCCAGCTGATGCTGTCTGCTTAGGCGGCCGCCGTGTGTCGCAGTGGCTACTACCAGCTATGGCAGCTCTGATCACTCATCAGATCAATGTCATCTGACGTCGTCGTCATGACGCTGGTCGAGGCGTTCATTTCATGTCCCCTGGACTACTGAACTCACTTTTCTATGGCATCTCGGACGATCTGATGAACAGGTTGCAGTCTGTACAGAATGCAGCTGTGCGGTTGGTTTCTGGCGCTCGATGCTGTGACCATATAACGCCGGTGCTACAGGAGCTGCACTGTCTTCCAGTTCAGCATCGGATGGATTTCAAGATAGCCACCCTGGTCTATTTGTCACTGCCCGGCATAGCTCCAGCATACCTGGCCGCCGACTGTCAGCTGGTCTCTGATGAAGGTCGTCATCAGCTGCTTTCTGCCAACTCAAGGACATGTGTTGTCAGACGGACCTACAGCAGCTATGGAGAGAAATGCTTTGCTGCTGCAGGTTCGAGGCTGTGGAACAGTCTGCCAGCTCATCTGAGACAAACTGACATAAACTTAAACAGTTCAAGCGGGTGCTGAAGACATTTTTGTTCGGATGTTGAGAGTGTGGTGCATTTTGGCTAACTGTTAAATTGCGCCCTTTAAGTCATCTTACTTACTTACTTACATACTTACTTACTTTATTATGGCTAAGTGTCTGAAACGTTTGAACCTAAGAATTTGCAGATGTTGGTATATTAATTTTTTTTATACTGTGAGGAGCAAACAGAAACTCACAAATCAACCAATTGAAAACCCGTAGAAGTTCCAAAACCCATCAACTTGGGTCTTTTTACAGAAACCGCTTTTACCTAAAAAACCCAATAAAACCCACTGAGTTAGGCTTTTTAAAAAAATAACCTTTGTTATTTTGCGACCCTGATACTGTGCCATAATGATCAGTAGTTTTATGCATGTGGGAGTGCCGAGGTTACTAGTTTGTGCAAGTTTGCTGCGGTGGCCTGCTGTAGGATGCTGGTAGCCAGGGTGTTGGTTTTCTACTGGGAAGCCTAGGAGTCAGTGTGGCCATGACGTCTGAGGCATGCTACAAAGGATTGCCAAGAACACAGAATGGAGATGTCATTACGTTCAAAGGTCTGTCATCAGTTTGATCTCCATACTCGTACTGCTCTGTCTTCTAGTAATTACTTCAGTTTTGACATTTTCGATTGATAACATGAAGAGCTTGTGATTTGTGCTAGTGGTAGCTCTTACGGCTAGTTTGCTACATAAAAGGGTCGATTGTTTTTTAACCTGGGTTAACTTGTGGGTTTGCTAACCAGAGGTTGACTTTATAACTCTTCATTAACCTTATGCATATGGTTGCATGCTAAATTTTGGCGTGAAACAATGTGCCACAAGTTAACCCGGGTAATTTCCCAAGATAACTCCCTGGTTAACCATAACCCGTGCATGGAACAGTCATCTCTTATTCAGATAATACTCTTTACAGCATATTTCTGATATGTGATCTACAAGCTTGACGACAATTGTTCCATTAGTCATAAGCCTTATCGGTGATTTGCCACTGCATTCCAGTCCGTGTAATTACCATCCTACCAGTCATTGCTTAGAATGCACATTTAGTTTTTTACATCAAACTTTCATTTTTACGCACAAAAGCAGCTACTGCTTTCAGCGCGTCTTAGCCATTGCAATTCTGTCTGTCTGTTCATCTGTCTGTCACACGGGTGGATCAGTCAAAAACTGTGCAAGCTAGGATCACCAAATCTTCACTGTTGGCTACCTGGAAGACTCTAGTTTCAGGAACCGTAAAGCTTTTCCACAAATACGAAGGGGGTCACCTCGAACGAGGGTGCTAAATGAGAGGAGGGGCAAAATTTGCAATTTTTGGCCAATACGTCGCTGTATCTCAGTAACAGTGCGAGATAGGGCCTAGGTTACTATTAATCACTAATAGGAAGTCGTACACTTGCTCTCGATTGATGCCGAATTCAATGACCATGGATGACCTTGAACGCCAAAATAGGGGGTTTTATGGATTTTTTGGCGATTTTGGGCTGCAACACAAGTCTATATCATTCACAAGGTGGCGCCACAGAACTATCTTTATGCAATCCAGATGGAGAATTTGGCATTTGTATATTAACTTAGCGTGAACACTTAATTTTTAGCTAAACTACTGAACCGGAACTGCTATAGTCTTTCGTGCATCTCGTGAGCATTAGCTCAGATTTCTTGTTCTACCACATCTTTTAGCTGGTCTGTGACTTTGGCTGGCTTTCGTAAGAAATGCCTGCCACCTGCACGTGCTGCTGACATTGGTAGTAGTATTTTGTAAAAGGTAAAAGGTAAAGTGTAGCTCTTAACAGGAAACCCATCACAGAGCGTCACCTGCCATATGGGATCACACAGTGTTAGCTGTCAACCGGCATAGGTGAACATGCCTCGCTTTAACTCCAGCCAGACAAGCCGCTACTTGATTTACCTACCCCAGAGTGATGGAAGGCTGAGTTGGTCTTGGTGTTGGTTATGTAGCTAGATAATTTACCTGTCTGCAGACAGTCGCACATCCAAGTAGTAATCATTTGATAGTGACTCGACTTGGAGTCGAACCCATGACCTGACACTCTATTGTTACAGCATTGTGGCTAACTGTTAAATTGTGCCCCCTAAGTCATCTTACTTACTTACTTACTTACAAGCCACCTGTAGTTGTAGTGGTGGTGCATGTGGTTTAGGTTGGCCGTCACTGCATTGGTTTGTCACTGAGAATCTCAGTAAGTCGCCCAAAGACTGGTTGCCACCAGCACGCCCGGCCGACGGTGCTCCGGCTTATGTTGAGGTCAGTTTGACGTCCTCACATGTTCCTTGTATGGCATATAACCATGTTGTTTTATTAAAGTCAATATTTCACTACAAAGTGACATTTGAAATTGTTGAGACTCAACTCTGGGTCACGTAGGCTGCAACTGGTTGCGTGTAATTTTGTGACATACTTTACTTTACTTTACATTACTACCTTACCTTACCTTCGAGGTGGGCACTGGGCATGTTGTTACATCTGCCCAGCAGTTCTGCCCAATGCTCATTCCCAAATGCAGCCAAAGTTTAGTGTGTAAATGGCTGTGAAGTGTGAAGCCATTAACAGCTGTGAAGCTGAAATCAGCATTAAAGCACATTATCAAAGGTAACATTCAACATATCCACTCAATTGGAAGGTGGTCTGCTCTTGGTTGGCTCTTGTCGGATATAAAATCTTTCTGGTTTTTGACAAGGTGGCTCACTGCAGTGGGGATCCTGTGACACAATGGGAGTAGACAGTTTAATGTCGGGTTGGCTGTGTTAACTAGAAAGTTTAATTATTTTTTTAACGACTAGTTGGTGTTGAAGTTTAATTAAATCAAGTTAGTTAGTGTCCATCACTGTCAAGGGTTAGACTTACAGGTACCACCAGACAGTTTAGTGTCAGCATTGGCAGCATTACATAATACTGGCTGTATGTGTGTGTGTGTGTTTGTTGTTTAATGCAGTACACAACAGTAAGGGATGGCAGCGTTGTGGGCATAACACACAGCCGGTCCAGCATGCTCAGTCATTGCCGAGCACTCAGCGTCGCCTGCAACTACTCCGAAGGTTTTCAAATCGCTATGCAGAAATTCATTAGAATTTAACTTTTATTTTATTGTTTTTGTTGACGTTTTGGCAACTGCCGTTTGCAATTACCATCTGTCGTTTTTTGTCCTCCATTTTTCTGTTTTTTTAGTCAACTTTTTTGTAACTGGCCTAGCTGGCTATCAAGAGAGCGACTGTCTGACAGTATAGCTTTGTGCTGCTGTGGATTATAGGTTGTTAGTCTGAGAGTTTAATAGTCTGAGAATGTGATAATCTCAGGGTTTCATTTCGCTTAATTCCTAGTTACCCTCACCCTATCGCTAACTCTAAACTTAACCGTAGGCCATTACTTCGCCACCACCCTGCCACGTGACATTTGGAATCGGATTATCAAATCGTCGGATTGTTGAACCTTTGACGTGTTTACATTAGCCCAGTGATTTTCGATTGGGGTTTCGCGGAACCCCAGGGTTCCATGAGCATCTACCAGGGGTTCAGCAGCTGGCCAGTAAAAATAACCTAACGTGCGAAATTACACCAGACAAAGTCGTAGAAAATCAGCACCAAACCCTTTGTTTGAAATCGCGCTTTTGCACATCTATTTTTGCATAGACCTACTACTGTGTTGAATTATTTTTGTTGTTAGTAATTTTGGCATATCTGCTATATTATAACGTAGGCCCCATATGCACGACGTTACTCAACTTGGAGGATTAGTGCATTATCGGAAATGAGAAAGAAGAAAAATGAACGTATTGATTAAGATTATGGTTACAAAATCGTTTGATTATTTACTTAGTCAATTCCATTCTTTGAACACTCTGCTCAGGAAAAAAGACGTGTAGGCATGTCCTAGATCGTACACGTGATAAATTTTCTTTATTGGTGGCAGGGTCTAAACTGCCGTCGACGACCGCCTTTCACGTCGTGTTTGGTTAAATACAATACTGCTGCGTAATAATGCAGTCAAATTTCATATTATAATTGGTCATCTTTGCCTGCTTTGTCATCTCCATGGGGCTTTGCCCTGCTAAGGAAATGAGTCTGTAGACACCCTGTAGCTTCAATCTTGCATACGTTGCTAGACTGATGGATCAATGCATGGGGTTCTGTGAGTGATCTTCATGCTTGTGTGGGATTCCGCTGCAACAGAAAGGTTGAAAAACACTGGGTAAGCTGGGTAAACACTGCCTAAGCCTGCTGTGCTGTGCAGGGGAAGTGATGGTCTGTGTTCTTGACTTCAAACGTGACGTCGGTCTTTGGCATGGTGTTCTTACGGTAAGGTCATATATGCATCATTCCATAATTTGCATACAGCACACGCTGGAGTTGAAAAACGTCCGACCATCCCACCTTTGGCATTCATTTTTCCCATCAGTATTAATAAATGAAAGATTGCAATTATGTATGCCAATGTTGTCAGTTTGGTGTCTTCGGTAAGCAGTGTGCAGTGTCGTGCTATCTTGCATATTTTTGTGTCCCGTTCGTTTTTTGTGTTTTCACATTTGCAATGCAGATGATGTTGCGGACAAGAGCAAGGTTGACACATACATGCATGTGCTGTTACTGAGTTATATATAATCATTAAAACTGTTGATCGATACCCATAGACGTAGTTTAGTCTAGCATTGGCAGTTCTTGTTTGACTCTTCAATTACAAAGTCTCTCTGCATGTGGCATTCAGTTAATCAGTCCTTTTGAGTTGCTCTACAACTACCATAATGTGCGGAGAGTTTGTCCGTCTATCTGTCTGTCATACTGGCACCTTCTGTGTTGGACGGTCGAGGACCCTGACCACAGCGTTTGAGTCCTTGGGCCTTAGGTATGTGCACCCCCACCTTGTCTTTTATCTCCTTTTAACGGGCAGCCTGAGGGGGATGAGTTACCTGCAGGCCGGCCATCAGTATAGTGCTTAGCACAGCGTGTAGTGCTTTGTGTCACCATCTGGCAAATGACAGTCTTTTAAAGGTCCTGCCGCTCATAGGGCGGGGACTTATAGTAAGTATAATTCTAGTGGTTTCAGTGCCAGTATTTAATCATAGTGCAGCCTAACATCAGGCTAGTTTCATGACTCTGTGATAGTCAACATCAGCTGTGAAAAGCTTGTCACCTCGGCAAGTCTCCAATCCATATCGTTATCAAACTTGTTTCTTTCTGGAACTGAATGACTCCTGGTCTTAAGGCTTTTCGGTCATAGTGTGAAATCTCAGTATTGAGAACATTTGGTAAATATTGTTACTTACATAGACTGCTTAGAGTTCTCTGTTGCTGCATTGTAGAGTCTATTCAATGGGATGCACGTCATTTTCGTCCCGTATGCAATCATGAAAATTGATCCGGCTTCCTGGTTGAAGATGGTGACTCGATTTAAAGGTGAGTATATATATATGATTTCGAAAAATACTGTACTTTCAGTTATTGCTGGTTAGTGGTTTATTGCAATGGTGTCATGATAGGAGGGGCAGGAGATATGTGCCCCTTTCTAAATTTTGCTCTGTCCAAAAATTGCCTGAAAATTTTTTGGCTGGAAAGTTTTTATCAATTTGGGGCTAAAAACCATTCTGAGGAAATTCACGGACATCATTAAAACTGTGAGCGTGCATAATTATTTCTGTTGGAATTATGTGCAAAATTTGCGGTGTTTGTCGAAAAATTGCAACTTCTCTCTACCTACTGTTTTGACACATGGCACCACTGATTCCTTTGAATGTAGAACTGTGTTTATTAGCTGGATGTTGAGCATCATGTTAAATAAATAGCTGTGGCTTGTGTTGGTTGTTGCAGCAACGGTTGCTGTGGTGAAGTCACGTGACATGCACTGGTCTCTGCTGGCTCAGAAAGACCACAAAGACGTGAACCTGTCATCGCTGCGCATGCTGCTCATTGCCGATGGTGCTAATCCTTGTATGTTGCTTCCACTGTTATTCCACTGAGTTATTGTCATTAGTGCTTTGCAGTATCGATGCACTGGTGGATTATCGGCTGCTTGATAATCGGTGCTTAACAATCAGCCGATTACCAATTATTACAAAAAGTTACAAAAAACTGAGACATTCTTACCTTATTTTAAGCTCCGATTGTAGATTTGTGCGCAACTAAGCACTCCTTCCAGCATTTCTGCCGAGTTTGCACATATAATGATTAATAACTATTATAGCTGTCGAAGCATTAATTTTTAAAGCACATTAATTAACGCGTTATTAATGCACCCAGGCCTGTCGAAAAGGAGAGTAAGGAGGAGATACCCCAGGCCCCGCGATGTTTGGGGGCCCCGCCTGTAGAATATCGAAAGTTAGAAAGCAAATAGAAACACGTGTTAGTCGCCATGTTTTTGCTCAGCGAAATCATTTCACTTTTTGACTTAAGTAGTTGATTGAATTTGCTGTCAGGGTCGCTGGGCACATGTGATTCGTTTCTGAGTGTATTTGAGAACAGAGGCCTGCGACGTGAAGTTATATGTCCGTATGCTAGCAGCGTTGAAGCAACTACTGTTTCTGTGAGACGGTCCGTATCTTTTCACTTACTGATTGATGATTTCTCTTTGTGTTGAGTAGTATTTTACTGAGTTATTGTTTGATTGGCCTACTTCTCCAGTGCTAATCCCAGTTAGGCTAGAGTTTATTTTGTATTGTTCCAACAGCTGGTTACCTATTCCATTGTCCCACTAACAGTGTCAAGGCATTTGTTTTTGTGGTATTTTTGTACATTTATTTGCATGAAGTGCAGTTGATATTGTCAATGCACACTGTTGGCTGTTTAGCATAACTCCGATGGGTCGAAGGGTTGAAGGGTGTGTATACTTCTTTGTGGGAAACCCATTGCACAGTGTTAACTGCCACCCAATACAGATGAACGCACCCCGCTTTTACCCTGGCCAGTACTTGATTTTTTACAGACAGTCGCCCATTCTCAAGTTTGATCGCAGCCCAACCATTAGTTGAACCCACTACCACTCGGTCGTAAGTTTGACATTATACTATTATGCCACGAAGCCACGTTGTACTGTATCATGTGTTTGCTGTTTGCCATGCTTTGTATAGACCTGGTCGGGTTGGACCAAGTGCATCAGGTCGTGGAGTCCTGTCTATGCAAGGTCTTAGCTATGGTGTTGTTCGAGTTGACACACCGAACAGTCTAACGTCACTCACGCTACAGGACTGTGGCCAAGTCCTGCCAGGAGGTTTATATTAAGCATTGTTCTCTGCTGTTACTAATGCAAATATTTGATTCTGAGCTAGTTAATAATAATAATAAGTGAACATTTATATAGCGCACTATCATTTCGAGAAATCTCTAGTTTGCTAAATGCACTGTCGATACATATCAAAAAGAAATGATTCAAGAAAACATTAAAAGAGTCCAAATTACGTGAATCGTCTTTCAGGTACGTCGAAAGACCATTCCATGCTGATGGGCCAGTGAAGGAGAATACCCTTCTGCCAGCTGGCGTGAGTCTGTAACGGGGAACAGTGAGTTGTCCGCAGACAGCAGAACGCAGATAACAATGGCCAGCCAATGACAAGATCGACTGGCGCATCTCCGGCAGATATGGCATTCCCATTCCATGCAGACACTTGTAGACAGACAAGCATAGCTAACATAGTTTAGAAGGCTCAAGTTAACAGTTAGTCACGAAGTGCTGCATTTTCAGCATCCAGATCAAATGTTTTCAGCTGCTGTTTAAGCTGCTAAAGAGTTAATGTTTGTTTGTTTGCAAATTCAGACTAATAATGAAAAAACGAAGTTCATGCACCTTTGTTCTGTGGCAATATTTTGAGAGAAGAATCTCAAAACATTTTATTTTCTGTCGATGATATTTCAAGCAAATTGAAAACAACTTTCTGTGCAGTGTATTTTTCAGACTTTACTGCCAGTGCGCTCAACGTTCTTGTAAAGTTTGTTCACGAATAACACCCTGATTTGTTTGCTATATTTCATATGTAGTGAAATAAATATTTAAGTAACATTCTGAAGAAATTTGTAGTTTGTAGTTAGGACGTTTTGCCAAAGTCATAATTATACTTATACCTACCATGTGTGTAAACAACAATTGGCCGATATCGACGTATTAATCAATAATTGCCTGATACCAATTATTGGCCGTCATAATTGGTTTGCAGTTTTGCGTGCTTTGCAGTTTTGATTGATTTTGTCTTGCTGTCATAACCGCTGTAGTGTTATTAACTGGATTAATTTGGCTTGTAGTTATGACGTTTTGTCATAGTCATCTGTAGATTTGATGCTTTGATGCTTTGCATTCTGCCTTAGATAGTGTGTGTATTGATCATTCGATGGTGTCAGTAGATCCGTGTCTGTTATTTACCATTGTTATTGTTTGTCTGGTGCAGGCATGATGGTGGTTGTGAAGCTGGAAGGCTCACCTCAGCTGTGTAAGACTGATGAAGTGGGTGAGTTATGCCTCAGTTCAGGCTGCTCTGGCACCAGCTACTGGGGTCTGCATGGTGTCTCGAATTCTGTTTTTAAGGTGCGTTGAATCCGGTGGTGTTCTCTGTCAACATTGAATGATACGTTAAATCAGTAACTTGTTTTGTATATTGTTTGTTTACTTGTGTGTTGTTTTTAATGTCAAGTATAATAATGGACAGTCTGGCGCATGCGCTATTGCTATACAGGTTCATGCAAATCGAGGCATTTTTTTGGGAATATTTGCAGGCCGTTTGCGTTCAGTATTTTTCCAACTGTATATTGCTGAAGCTGCATAATGCCAGTTTTTTTGACCTAGATTTTGACTGCAAGAAAACTGTTTCCATTCAGCAAGTTTTTACCATGTTTCGTTTAGCTTTGATGGTCACCTACTGCACTTTCCTCTCAACTAATCTCTTATTTTCTTACACTTTTATATCAGGTTCCTACAGTGGTTTAGCAGTTTTTTGGAACATTAAGCCACTTTAAAAAAACTTGTATGTATATATGTATGTACTTCAGTGCTTGTGCAGTTGATACATAGCCAGTCTTTGATTATGACTGCATATTGTGCTATAATTGTGCTGTGCAGGTGAATCCAGTTCATAGCGACGGCCGGCCTCTGGGTGACACGCCATTTGTACGGACTGGACTGCTGGGATTTCTTGGACCAGTGAGTTGTGGTGTATTTTTGCCTTGTTTGATTTGCTAAATCTATTGCTGTTATTGTCATTGGCAAGTTCTGCGTACAACAGGGAAGTCATAATTTTGTTACAAAATACTGGCAGATGGATGCGGTTTTTGACGGACAATAAAACTGCTTCCCGTTCAGCCTATTGCGGCTTGTTTGGGACTTGTCATGGAAATTATTTATTTGTTCTCAGTGCTCTCTGTCCAAATATCACTTTATAGTTTTAATTCGTAAAATTGGTTAATTCTTGTAAACACATTTTAAATATAAACGTGACCTTCTTATATCTTTTATGTTATAATATTTCTCATGCTTTTACTTGTGGGTAAAACTGGAAGCTTGAAATTAACAAGTTTTATCCGTACATCTATTGTCATCTTTTTTGACACTTCTGCAATAGCCAGATTACAAATTTGTTAATCCCAGATCTCGCGATTGAGAATTCAATCCCAGGATTACAATAACTAGTGATGCCGGTGTGTTGTGTTGCAGGGTGGGCTGATCTTCGTGTGTGGCAGTCGGGAGTCTCTGATGGAGGTCTCCGGTCGACGTCACAATGCTGACGATGTCATTGCTACTGTTCTGGCCGTCGAGCCAACCAAGTTCGTCTACAGAGGCCGGTACGAGAGTGCCAGATGTTATTGATTGCTGTGTACTCAGTATTTGTGGTGGTAGTTCATCATTGTCATGATATTGATATGGGAATATCAGTTAGATATATAAAGCTGAAAATCTTGCCTCACTTTTTTTGAATACTGAGTATGTATGTGGTTAATGTTATGCATTTTGTATGTGTGATTAGTTTATTATTGTTATTCAAGTTTTATATGTTAGTTTGTTTGATTTTGTCTGTTGATTTACGTTGCCATGCAGTTATGTGGGAAAACTATCTCGGAAATTTGTGATGTGTGAGGTAAAAATCTGTGGGCTATTCTTATATAGGGCATTAAACTCTGCTACTCAGTACTCAGCCATTCGGTAGTGTGAAGTAATAGCATAGTAGTTAATGTATCAGTGAGTGCAAATAAATGTGGCACTGGTGACCACTGAGAGAAAGAGAGAGAGATAGGGTTTTTACACGATGGAGCAAACATGAAGCAAATGTATTGAATATACACGTTCACGACGTCCGCTCTAAGTTTGCTTCATGTAGGGGCCTATGCTTCATATGTTTGCTTCACGTTTGCTTCATGTTTGCTTAATCATGTAAACACCCCATGAGTGACTGGCACATTGATGATTTGTGGCGTAGAATTGTTGTGTTTGCCGTGCGAGTGCTGAAAGACGAGCGAATTGTCGTCGTTGCTGAACAGCGACCTGAATGCACTGAGGAACAGGTTTGCTTACACCTGCTTAAAGCTCAGATTCCATTACGCCAACTTTGAGACAAAGACCATGACAAAGTAATGCACATTGTCATAGAAAATTTCTAACAAGCCAAAAGCCTCAAGCCAACTCAGCCTTCTTTTCTAAGTGGAACACAGAGTGAGTACAGGTGTCACTCAGTAATTAATGAAAGTCAATGTACTTGACTAAAAAAATTATTGTCTATACATCAGTAAAACATACATTTTTCACGAGCACATACAACTTTTTCCTATTATTCTTCACAAGCTGATGATACGTCACTGTGGTGATTGGTGACGACGTCTATATGACGTCACAGCAAATTGTATACATTGTGAACTGCTTACAGATATCGACCGAGTGTCTGTGCACAATCCGGTACAATAGGTAGCGTATACTGCTACAGAATCAAATACTTGAAACTTGACTGACAACTGGCATTGACAACTGAAAAACGGTGGCGACGTTAAAAGTTTTCTACTTAAGAAGTTACAGTAATGCATTTTGGTACACGACGTTTTTGGTTCACCAGTCCTTAGAAGTGATGCTCATGATGCATCACCATGGTGACGACGTTTATATGATGTCACAGCTCTGCTGCGGCTTAAGGAATGTGGCTGCAAAATTTTGAAAAAAGTAAAAATTTTCTCAAACGGATGACCCCTCAGCGATATCTGACCTAGCCCATGTGTAGGCCATGTATGAGATGGGTCTGCATGCAAAGTTTCACTGCCATATATATGGTCGTTTGGGAGTCAACTCTGATGGTAACTCACAATTATTATGTAGATTGGATAGGTAGATTGACCTGTGATTCACACTGACAGTGCTACTGATGCAATCTGTTTTTTAGTGTTGCAGATGTTTTAAATCATGTACAGGTTGTTCTTTCCATGAAATGTTCGAGCTTTGTTGGCAGTATATACAGGTGTTAACATTATTTGAATTGGATCCGACTGGCATCGCAAACTGGCATTCAAGATGCTGCAGTGGACAACTCAGCCCCAGAATACCTCCTGGCATTCCACGGCAAATGCAGAGAGCAATTCGTCAATTGAGGCTTAACAGATTAACTTCCACAGCTTCATATCAAGCCTGCGTTGGACAGAAACCGTCTTCAATATGTCCCCATTGTGGAAGTGGAGAAGAAACAGCCGAACATCTGATTCTTTTTTGCCCAAAGTGGGCAGTAGAACGGCAACAGTACTTCGGTGACTCCATCAACATATCAGATGTGTTCCAGGATGGTGACAGTCTTGTGGAATTTCTCATCTCTTCGGGGCTTCTGCCCCCCATATAGGCAGCGCCTGACAGGCTCGTGACGCCAACAACAACAACAACAACAAATTGGATCTGTGTGGGTTTGGTGGTGAATGCATCTTTCGTCAATGTTCAATGATGTGTTAGTTGTGGTTGATATTTCTATATATTATTGGTGTAAATGTGACATTATGTGTGGCTGTAGAGTTATGAATGGATGAGCCGGGTCTTACAGGCCGTCGACAGCATTCATCAAGTTGGCATTTACTGTCTTGCTCTCGTCCCGCCAAACTGCCTTCCAAAAGTACAACACTTGCTCTTGCTGCTTTTTCGCAGTAAACATGGTGTTATCGATTATGTTAAAGCTGCTGTTGTGCTCATATTGTGTCTTAAAGCGTGTGAAATCTTGCAGTTATTTGCCTCTGAATATAGGAATAATGGAATGATGACTGTTAAATGGATTCAATTTGTATTATTTTTTGTGAAGTTGTAAAGGCTGTGCATGATTTTGATTCAGTTGAGCTTATCTGCTGTAATTTTGCCATGTGCTGTTTTGCTTGTGCAAATTTTGAATATTATGCGTAAAACAGCGCATTTTGTAAAGAAGAACAACATTCAACAAAATTTTTAGCTTTCTTTAGCTTCTTGTGTTCATGTTTTTTTAAAAATCTGTTTACTCATAAAGGTGATTTCTGAGGTCATTTTTGACTACTCGGCCATTTTCAGATATCAGCAAATGGTGAACTTGTAAAAGTAACTTAAATTAATGTGGGTACTGTACTGTTATTTAATTTCTTTACGAGTTTTTCAATGTTTTTTTCAGACTCCTCTTGGTGGTATACACATGTATGAGACTCGGAAGCGCTTCAACGATGGTTGTCTTCATCCGTGCAATATACTGATGTGTCCATTCACGTGCGTTACGAATCTTCCCAAACCTCGGGAGCATCGACCTGGTTTGTAGTGCCCATTTTTTCTCTGTAATTGGAAAACTATCTGGGACTTTTTAGTGGGATAATGTTGAATTTTCCCCATCATAGATGGTTGTATTTTGCTAGCTGTGGGACAAGGGCATCAAATAGTCTTGGCCTGTAGCTGTTAGGAATGCATTGTTGTTAAAATTTAGGAGATAAGAGCTTTAATATGTACTGAGTTGAACATTTCGTAGTGTTATTTAGCCACTGGTTGCTTATGTACAGTTCTATTCTACACAGGCTTGCATCCGTGTGCAGATGGTACATGAGTGAATTATTGTTTTGTTGCTTTCCGACTGAAGAGGACCGAGGTATTTGCGGTTCAGTTGGATAAGTGTCAAACGTTGTTCCTAGCATTGTTTTGATGTATTGATTTTTGTCATTATTTCTTGGAATAATTGTCTTGTGGTGGTTATCATATCTTGTTGTTGTCATGTTTCATTTCTTGTGTTGTCCGTTGTAACATGTGGTTTAGTTAATTACATCTTTGCTGAATGATAATCTGCTGTAACTGTTTTCTATTCATTGTTTCTGTGTGTTACAAGCATGCTGTATTTATGTGATGTTATAGTGATAATTGATTAATGTTGTAGCGCATGTCCAGTAATAATTTTTGTTGTGTGTTTACGAAATAAAATGGAATGGCCAATCATTAGAAAATTCAACAAAACTGAGTTTTAGACTGCTATGTCAGTGTGTCGTTTGTGTCTTTTAGTGTTGTGGTTATTTTTGCTACATATCATTTGTTTCTTTTGTGACCATTGTCAACAAAAAAATTGCAGTGTAACTTTGTAACTTTTAAATGTAACACCAGTATGCTAGTATATGTTATATGTACACTAAACTGGTGATGTAGTGTGGGGTAAAAATCTTGTGTGCAATCAATATGCCAATTTATAAACATCATTGCACCTGACCTTGTGATGCATCATGATAAGCTGTTGGTAGCCATCAGCAACGTCCATTTACTTTTGGCTAGCAGCAATTTTCAATAAATGCTTTCAGATGAGACTCAGAATTAAGGAATGTCTGTATAAGCTAACCATGATAACAAGTAGACTGAGTATTTGAACATGCACTGATTATTTCAAGTAACAAAATTTACGATAACGATTGTAAACTGCCTTTGGACATTCACTGTCGGAGGTCCAATTGTTGGAACTCGTTACTGGGCAATTTTTGCAGCAGTATAGCTTTGGGCATGATTTGAAAACTATTTTTTTTGTGAGATGCTGGCACATTTAACATAGTAGAGATGCTTTAGGATATGGATCAAATGTTGACATTGAGGTTATTGTGCAGATGTGACTCCATCGGCGGTGCATGTTGGCAACATAGTTCAAGGTGTTCGGATGGCTTGGGCACAGGGTCGAGACCTTGGTGCACTGGATGACGACAGCGATGCAGCGAAGAAGGTTTGCTGCCTCCTGGCATTTGTGTCTTTGATTCCAGACAGACTGCATTGCTTTTACATTCTTTTAGATATTTAACCATTGAACTGCTGGTGAAGATCATATGAGATATTTACAATCTTGTTATACCCAGTGTCCTAATAGTACACTGTGATTGTGTAGTTATGTGCCTATATAATAAGTCAACATAGTATGGCAGTTTAGAAAAGATTTTGTCTGAATAATAAAAGGATAGAGAAGGTAGTATTAAAGGATGAGAGACAGTCCACACATGACGGAGAAGAAAATAGTTGATAAAAAATTTAATAAATATGCGTGTGTGCTGAAAAAAACACTTTATAGTTTGTTCTAACAGAAAAACAGAAAACTGACCGATGATTGATAACTGGACAACGTAGTGAGCACTTGATTACTTTATGAATCTACTAACAGCTCACTTGTATTTTATTTTGAAATAAAGGCTATACACTGAAATTGTTTCTATATTTTTTCTGTTCATATTTACATTTGCCATCCATTTGCCATCTATCATAGCCTAACAGCAGGGTAGAATGTAGATAGAATGCTGAGGTTACTGTGTTGTTGTGTAAATGTGGTTTTAGTATCTCTTTCTATCTGAGATTCTTCGCTGGCGAGCACAGACTACTCCAGAGCACATCCTGTTCTCCGTGGTTTCCGCCAAGGTTTTTCTGCTTATTCTTTTAGATCCGTTGGCATAATACAACTGTCTTGTCATCAGTACTTCATACAGTCGGTTCTGTTGCTGGTTTTAAATGGAAACTCTGGCTTAAGTTAAATGCTATTTTGTGGAGTGCACATCTTGTTACATTTTTATTTGGAACTCTGAAGCCGTCTAGTTAGTACTTAAGTATTGTTTGCTGGTTAATAGGAAGAGCATTTGCATTGTAGAAGAGTTCCAAACAGTTCACTTCTTGCAAACCTGGCCTAAAGTGATTAGAGAAAAATTGATCATCCACGAAATATGAAGTAATAGCACGACTAGTGGCAACTCTAATGAGTATTGATGTTGACGTTTTGTTTAAATAAGTATTTTAGTGATCTTTAGTAAAATGCTGCTTTTCTATGTATATCTGCGTTTGTTAAATTGAAATAACAAGGTTCGTCCTGCCGCTTCACTCAGAATGTTCAGTTTAGAGCTTTGTTAATAATCAATGCAGATACCCTGGGAAAAACTAATTTACTTTGTCAAGTAAGTAAATGAAATTTTTAAAATCCATAGTGTGCAGTGTCAGCCAGTGGCCAAATCTCAGGCACTAGTGTTTGAGCTACTATGGGAACTGAAGTCCTGCTGGAAACAATTGGTTTTAAAAAACCCCGGATGGACTTCGGAGGATGGTGATTAAGGGCATATGCTAGAAAGGGAGTGGGGGGCAAACTGAGTGACAGCAATGTTGAAGCTTTGGGAGGCAAAGACCCTACAAGATATTGGTGTTGGAATAGCATAGTTAAAAGGTAAAGGCAAAGGTGGTGTCTAGCTCTTAATAGGAAACTCTTCACTGAGCTAAGGAACGTCATCTACCGTATGGGATCACACAGTGTTACCTGCCACCCAACACAGGTGAATGTGCCCAGGTGAATGCGCCCCGCCTTAACCCCAGCCAGACACGGTACTCGATTTACTTACCCCAGAGGGATGGAAGGCTGAGTTGATCTTGGTGTTGGTTATATACCTAGATGGTTTACCTGTCCACAGACAGTCACCCATCCAAGTAGTAACCGCTTGATAGCATCCCGACCGGAATTGAACCCACGACCATTTGATGATAAGTCCGACATCATGCGGTGTGATCACATCACCAAGCCACAGTTAGCTAAGTTACAGCTGAGAAGATCAGCTGATATGATATGTTGCAGGGCCAGGCGCAGATAACACTGTCATGCATTCAGCTGCACAAGAAGGCCGAGCGTATCGCTGCTGTGCTGTCTGAGAAAGCCAAGCTCAACTCTGGCCAGCATGTTGCTCTGCTCTTTCCACCAGGACTTGACCTCATTGCAGCGTTCTACGGGTGCCTTTATGCCGGTAAGTAGTCACAGCCTTGACTCTGACTTCACTTTGCTCAGCATTCTATACTAGAAATGCTTTATGTCGCTGCTGTAAGCTAGTTGTTGAAAAATCTGTGGCTGGTGAATTATATTTCTTGTATTTCAGAGTTGTGGGTTATTTTTTTTATTTGTTTAAATATTGTTCTTTTGTGTAGCTACACTGAAATAATGATTATTGTGTCAAAATCTTTTTAGTGCTATTTTGTTAGTTTTTTTCTGATAAATAAATAAATAAGTAAGTACCATAGTCTGCATTTGTAGCGCACCATATGTCACAACAGAAGTTCGAATCAGGTTGACTACTCTGGCGACCTGTTGTTTTTTACTGCTCACTTTGCATTATTTGTTGCATTCTGCTCTCTTATTATTATAATTGTCGTCAATTGTTCTAAATTAGCATACTTTAGGCAGCCCATATTTATGACTATTATTTGTATTACGTTGCAAGAAGTTGGAAGATTTTGTGTGCAATTGCATCAGTTAGATGTTACTAAGGTCAGTATGTTTGTGACACACGTAGGTGTTGTGCCGGTAACAGTTCGCCCTCCACAGTCACAGAACATCTCCACCACTCTACCAACCGTTCATATGATCGTTCAAGTCAGCAAGGCCGCTGCAGTACTTACCACAGCATTCGTTCTGCGTCTGCTGAGGTCAAAGGTATGACGTAAATTGAATTATTCTTGCTCGTGGTGTAATTTTTTTTTGTAATTTTGAGAAAATATTTGTTGGACTCAGTTGTTGTCACTCCATGCTTTTGGCTGATAATGCTGGCATGTAATGGCAATGGTTGTTATAGCAGCATTTCTGCGATTGGTAGCCAAGTAGCTTAATGCCTTTGAGCATTCTCTTCTATGTGCATTGCCGTAAAGGCCATCCTTGAAATGACCTATACTGTGTCGGGTGGGACGTTAAACTCTACTCACTCATTCTCTTAATTTCTTCTGTCTGGTGCAAAAATTTTTTTTCTTAATTGCTTTTTTTGTTTTAAATTCCTGACACTCAATAATAAGAAATTTATCACCACAAACCTCTGCCGAGATATTTGTTTCATTATAATGCTGATGTCTAGTCGATAATACTAAATTATTGCTTTTTGTTGAAAATGCATTAAGAACATCAAAAACTGGGGCAAAATAATCAGCCAAGATAACGTTGGATTTTGGCTATAATTAGCTCATTTTTGTTCAGTTTCAGATGACAGAAACGCAGGTAAAAAATGTTTCCTTTATCCAGTGGTTGAGGTCATACGAATTCAGTGTGGATTTTTATGTGTTTTGTTTCATTGTAAATGTAGACTGTTGGAGTGATTCGAGGGTTCGGTAATCTGAGAGTTGCATTTCGCCTGATTCCTAACCCTAACTCTAACCATAACTGTAACTTTAACTATATTTCCACCATATGGCCACCGCCTCACCACATGACAGTCGGAGCCAGAGTGTCGAACCCTCAGATTATTGATACATCACTGTATGAGTATTTGCAAACTGTTAAATGTTAATAATTGGCGGTGGATGGTAAGAAATGATTGTTTGTGTGATGCAAGGAGGCCGCAGGTGTGGTTGATCCCAAGTCCTGGCCGACTTTGTACGACACGGACGACTTGCCAAAGAAGAAGCTGCAAAACATTCATCGGTTTCCAACAGCTGAGATGGTCTGCTACCTCGACTTCAGTGTCTCCACGACCGGAATGCTTGCCGGCATTAAGGTTAGCTAATTAGTATCAGGGTTGCAAAAAACCGTTTTTAAAAGCCCAGCCCAGTGGGGTTTTTGGGTTCCGGATTAATTAGGTTTTTGTAAAAAGATTGGTTTTGGGATTTCTGCTGGTTTTCATATGAGTTTCTGTTTTTTCCCCACAGCTAAAGCATACCAACAATCCAGCATTTGCAAATTTGTCAGTTTAAATGTCCTTGAATAGGCTTATATTTTGAAACGTAACTTAATAAGTTATAATAAATTCATCAAATTACAACCTTCTATTAATGTTTTTGTTGACGTTTCGGCAACCGCTGCTGCCTTCGTCGGAACGACCGTCCGCCAGCTACATGGTTGAGAGAGATGGCGTGGTCAGTAGACAACAAGACGCCTGTGAATGTGTACGTAAAATACGATGTAAAAACTGCCACAAAACTTACATTGGAGAAACAAGTAGAGCTTTCAGCGTACATCTTCAGGAACACTGACATGAAGCACCAGTAAATCCGCAGCAACAGAGCAAAACAAGTCAGCAGTCACAGACCACGCTATCTCTCTCAACCACGTCATAGACTGGGACCACGCCAAGGTGATCGACAGAGAAAGCAACAGAATGGACCGGTGGATCAGGGAAGCGATACACGTTAGAAAAGAACAAGACGAGTCAATGAAGACGAGGGGTCCTTCCAACTTCCACACATCTATGACTACTTACTGTCCGCCGCAGCTACACCTGGCGGACAATCGTTTCGATGAAGGCAGCAGCAGTTGCCGAAACGTCAACAAAAACATTAATAAAAGGTTGAATTCATTATAATTTGGTTGATAAAACCAAACAAGTTATCAGTCGGGCCTCGGTAGGACGGTTGGTCCAAATTCTGGCTTGGCTGAATAAATCATTTCAGGGTTATTGGCTTACATGCTTTGAGATTACTTTCTCAAACAGGCAAGAGGGTTTGACGGTGTGCTCTATAATCTGTGATTGTTAGCATCTCTGGTATTTAATGCTATATAAATAAATACATTTATATTTATTTGTTTATTTAGATGTCGCACGCGGCTGCATCGTTCCTCTGCCGTGCAATTAAGCTGCAGTGTGAACTGTATCCATCGCGTGTTATTGCCCTGTGCCTTGATCCATACTCTGGACTCGGTTTTGCCTTGTGGTGTCTCAGCAGGTCGGTGCTATTTTCAGTGGTCTTCATATCTTACTATAATGTGTGAAATGTTTGTTAGTGTGTTTGTCAGTTTGTTCGTCTGTTTGTTATATCCCTCAGGTGCCTTTTTCTGTTGCACAATCGTGTACCCCGACCCCAGCATTTGAGTCATTGGGCCTTAGGTATGTGCACCCCCACCTTTCTCCACCTCCCCCCATGGGCAGCCTGAGGGGTGTTGAGTTGCTGGCCAGCCATCAGTATAGTGCTTAGTGCAGCGTGTAGTGCTTCCTAGTGCCATCTGGTGAATGATGGTCTCGTAAAGGTCCTTCTGCCCATAGGGCGGAAACTTTGCTAGTTATAAGAATACTGTTACCAAAGATATGCTTTTTTACATTTACACTGGAATAAGTTATGTATTTTTTATATTAGTGTTACTATTGGTACTGTCAGTGTGGCATTGGAAGGGCATCATGTCGTAACAATTTTATATGGCCCTTTTTTTGAATGAACATTTGTTTGGGACTGCACCATAAAGCATGGTACTTAGCTTTTAACAGCATAAGTAGCATTAGTAGACCTGTTGTATTTGCAGCTGAAGATGTGACATTGTCATGTTGTCATATCTTGTACGTAGAGTTTCACATTCTGAAATAATGAGAATCTGGAATATCATCTGTGTGCAGTTGATGTTTTATGTTTTAAGGCGCATACAGAGCGACATTTGGTTTTGATGAAGTGACTAGTGGGCAAGCAGTAATGCATTACAGTAGGCACCATCTAATGGCATTGGTGGCCAACATGACTAGTCACGTATGCATCAGCCAATGACCAATGAGCTCACCCTGCTTGCCCATTGGTCAGTTTATCAAAAACTAAACCGTGTCAGTTCCGCTAAGTTCAGGTACATCGCTCTGTGTGCATCTTTTCTTTACATGGCAGTTTCAGATTGCAGTAATCATATCAGTCTCAGATCTGTTGCACTGAGTCTCTGTGTTAACGCATGTGTTCTGCAGCATTTACTCGGGTCATCAGTCAATTCTGATTCCTCCCAGTGAAGTCGAATTAAATCCTGCGCTCTGGCTGTCGATTGTCAGCCAAGAAAAAGGTGCCAGACTTTCATTAGTTGCTGTCACAGTTTCAATGTGTGCAGCAGAACTTTGGCTTTGTTGCATGCATAATCTGCATTGTACTTGTAGTTGAGGTACATTTTGTTAACTTACTGCCATTCTTTGATTGCCACATGTTGTGTCATTCTTGGTTGGTGCTGTGTTTTTTGTGAGGTTTTTTATAGTCATTACATATTATGATCATGCGAATTCGATCCTTTTCGGGTGTCCACAGAAGCACATATCCCGCCTTCAGCAAGTACAGCACGCACTTGCCAGAGTCGTAATGCAGCAGGCCTATCGGTCTTCTTCATCGACTGAACTTCTCAAACAACTCAACTGGCTACCTGTTGAATGGCGAATAAGATTTAAACTCGCCACCTCAACTTATAAGACACTGCACACTGGCCATCCACCTTACCTTACTGATCTTCTGCAATATCATAAATCCTCAGTGTCCACGCGCTCTTCTACCAGTCAGTTACTTGCAATTCCACGGCATAACTTATCCTTT